>Ga0268261_10000118_pt1 | contig 48573 bp, 63 predicted proteins | sample TergutNc150P1_FD_190353 | JGI IMG/M metagenome (GOLD analysis project Ga0268261, IMG submission 190353) | Nasutitermes corniger P1 segment gut microbial community from laboratory colony in Florida, USA - Nc150 P1 (SPAdes) (version 2) | ecosystem: Host-associated > Arthropoda: Insects >... | reverse complement strand
CACCTATATATGAAGAAGAGTTTTCAAGTAATAGCTATGGATTTAGACCGAACAAAAGTACACACGATGCAATAAACAAAACTAAAGAATATATAAACGACGGATATAAATACGTGGTAGATATGGAACTGATACTTTAAATAGGCACAAAGAATAAACCGTTACAAACCCTTTTAATTTCGGTGTTTGTAGAGGTTTTATACTTTGTAAAACAACATTAAAATCGTTAAAAACAAGTCTAAACAATACAAATACATAAAAATCTAAATTTTAAATCGTAAAATTTATTAGAGAGGTATGCAAAAGTCTGCATACCTCTTTTTCAATTTTGAATACACCATACAAAGTAGGAGCAACTATGACACACAAACAGATGATGCACAAACTCGGAGAACATGACGGACAGTTATTGAGTTTGAGACGAGATATAGAGAATATTAAAAGCCTTACAGCACAAATTCATGAGCTTACGGCGACGATGAAAGTTTTAGCAGACAATATTGAAAAACAAAATAACAGTATTAGACGATTTGGCGAGCGAATAGAAACTTTGGAAACCGCTCCAAACAGTCGTTTGCGTGAAAAGATAGACCACATAACAAAATATATGATTATTGCTGTCTTGACAGCTTTAATAACATACTTTTTTGCAAATATAAGAATTTGATAAATAGGAAAAGGAGTGCGATATGAAAATTGTTATTTCAAGCGGACACGGTAAGTTTGTATCTGGTGCAAGAGACATAATTGATGAAGTGACAGAAGCGAGAAAAGTTACAGATAGAGTTGCGGAACTTTTGCGAGAGGTAGGTGTTAGTGTAGACGTATTTCATGACGATGTAAGTCGTAACCAACGGGACAATGTCAATACCATAGTTCGTTATCATAATAGCCGTGAACGTGATTTGGATGTTTCAATACATTTTAATTCAGTTGCCTCTGGCACTCGTGATGCAGGCATAGGTGTAGAAACACTTTATAGTCAAGGCGATTTAAATGGCAGAGAGCTTGCAAGCAGAGTATCAACTGCTATTTCTCGTGCTTCTGGTCTTATATTGCGTCGTGGCGACGGTACGTTTCCTGTTACAAACATTGGGTTTTTGAATAATACAAACAAAACAGGAATTTTGATAGAGGTTTGCTTTGTAAATTCGAGAACAGATGTAAGGATTTACAATGAGCATTTTGAAGATATATGTATAGCTATCGCAGAGGGACTATCTGGACAAACCGTTTCTAAAGAAGATAGACAACAGAAATATCCAATATCAGAAGACAATATAAAAGCTATGGAGTTAATGGGAGTTATAAACTCTCCTGTATAATGGCGTGGCTTTAACTCTGTCCAGTGGTTAAACGAACTTCTCTCAAATGCTTCTGCCATAGGGAAATTAGACAAGGGAGTGGAAAACGGCATAACAGATTTACCTACAGCACTTAAAGTTCTGCAAATGGCGGGTATAACAAACAGTCCTGATTACTGGAAACAGCAAGTAAAAGATGGCGAAGTTCGATATTTGTCTCAGCTCCTCATAAACATTGCAAATCGTAGCAGAGACCCTTTAGAACGTATCGTTTGGACTGAAGCTCGTGGAGAAGACCTCAAAGGTCAAACGCTTGTTGCAAATGTGGTTTTGAACCGAAGCAGAAGCAAACAATTTCCTGACGGAATTTATAATGTCATAATGCAAAATGGTGTTAATTCACAGGGTATTTTGACATATCAGTTTATTTCAGTTAGTGATGGTTCGTATGAAAGAGCCACGCCGAATGACTTCACGAAACAATCAGTGAGCGAGGCTTTATCTGGTAAAGATTATAGCAATGGAGCTTTGTTTTTCCATGCGGTGCATAGTGTTTTAGGTAGTTGGCACGAACGTAATTTGATGCAGTTATTTATACATGGTGGTCATGCGTTTTTTGTATAAATAAAGTTCTTCTAAAGAGCTGTCAAGCATTCCTTGATGGCTCTTTTTTTTAACTTTTTACAAATGTGGAGGTTGAAATGAAAATAGACGAAGCCTTGTCAATATCAAACAGTAGTACATTTATAAAAAAGCCTATAAATATTTTTGATAAATCTATTTTTCACGAATTAATACAAGGCATTACAGTATTATTCGATGAAAATATGAGAAAAATATTATTAAATTTCTTTAATTTCGATTGGGAACATATGTCCACATCTGTTTTGGGGGAGTATGTTTCAAGCTACTATGGATACTAAAGCACGTAGAAAATTAGGAATACATTATGCAGAAGAAGAAAATATACTAAAGCTAATAAAACCACTGTTTATGAACGACTTAAATAAAGAGTTTGAAGAAGTACAAAATGATTTAAATAAACTTGATATATTTCATAAAAAATTATCCAATTTGAAATTTCTTGACCCTGCTTGTGGTACAGGTAATTTTTTAATTATAGCTTATAGAGAACTAAGAAGGTTAGAACTAAAAATAATAGAAAAAAAGAGAGAAAAAAACAAAAAATTATCAATAGAAGATTATAAATACGTAATCAATAATAGCATAATAAATGTGAATCAGTTTTACGGTCTTGAAATAGACCCATTAGCAATAGAAATAGCAAAGATTGGTATGTGGTTAATAAACCATCAATGTAATATGGAACTAAATCAAAAGTTTTGGCATTATTACGAAAGACCATCAACATCATTTAAAGAGTTCACGAAAATTTTTAAATGTAATGCACTGCGAGTAGATTGGCTAGAGGTATTAGAAGTAGACAAGATTGATTTTATACTTGGTAATCCGCCTTTTGTAGGAGCAAGTAGAATGACCAAAGATCAAAAGCAAGACATACAAAACACAGTAAAAGACCCACAGAATAGGATAATAAAAGGAAATGGGAATATAGATTATGTAGTAGGATGGTATTACAAAGCCTCCCAATTGACAATAAAAAATAAAAATTTGCGTATAGCATTTGTTAGTACAAATAATATAACACAAGGTGAACAAACAGCTATTGTATGGAAAAGTCTAATGGAAGACTACAAAATAAAAATAGACTTTGCACATAGGACTTTTAAATGGACTAGCCAAGCAAGGGGAAAAGCCTCTGTGCATTGTGTTATAGTAGGTTTCAGTAATGAAAATATAAAAACTAGAAAAATAATATATGATGCAGATTCGGAAGTAAAAGCTGAAAATATAAATGGTTATCTTGTAAATTTTAAAAATATATTTATAGAAAGACGTACAAAACCTATTTGTGAAGTCCCTGTTTTTATTCGTGGAAGCGATTCAGTCGACGGAGGAAATTTGATAATAGACGATAAGGAATATGAATGTTTTGTTAACCTAGAACCAAAATCTAAAAAATATATAAAACAATATATGATGGGAAAAGAATTTATAAATGGATTAAAACGTTACTGTTTATGGCTTGTTGATGTTTCTCCAACTGAATTACAACAAATGCCAGAGGTTTTGAAACGTATACAAAAATGTAAAGAAGCTAGATTAAATATGAAAAGTGAGCAATCCCGCAAATATTCAGAACAACCCTCATTATTTGCAACAAATAGACAACCAAACACAGATTATATAGCAATACCGATAGTTTCATCAGAAAATAGGCAGTATATACCAATTGATTATTTAAGTAAAGATATTATAGCTGGTGAAAAATTATTTACTATGCAAAATGCAACAATATACCATTTTGGAATACTTACAAGTAATATTCATATGGCATGGATGCGTGCTATATGTGGACGTTTAGAAAATCGATACAGTTATAGTAATACAATAGTATATAACAACTTCCCGTGGCCAACTCCAACAGATAAACAGCGTATTTCAATAGAACAAGCAGCAAAAAACGTTTTAGATACTCGTGCAATGTATACAAACGATAGCTTGGCGACATTATACGACCCTATTACTATGCCTCCCTCTCTTATAAGGCACACAAAATATTAGATGATGAAGTTGCCACAGCTTATGGCAATAGATTTACTAATGAGACAGAAAGAATTGTCGATTTGATGGAACGTTACAAACAACTTATAGACGAAAAGAATAGTTAATTTTGTGAAATAATAAGAAAAATGAATTAATTATTCAACAATGTTTTGTTAATTTGCAGAGATTAACTTAAAATCTTGAATTGCTATCTTTGTATCAAAACCGCACGACAAACGCATGAAGTAAACAAAAAGCAACAAAAAAGGTATATAATAGAGCCGAGAGGTGATATTATAATGGAAATACTGAAATATTTGGAACAAATAGAAGAAAAAGACCCAAGACAAAAGAGTAAAGTAAAATATAAAATAAGTGAAATAGTAGGGATAGTATTTTTTGCAATGTTAGCAAATGCAGATGATTACGTAGAAATAGAGATATTTGCAAAGCATAATGAAAAAATATTAAAAGAATATTTTGAATTGGAAAACGGTATACCATCACATGATACAATAAGTAGAGTGATGGCAATTATAGACCACAAATATTTGCAAAGTTTTAGAGAAAAATTTTATGAAATGTTAAATAACGAAGAGGGAGACAAGATAAAGAAAATATTAGCTATAGATGGCAAAAGTCAAAGAGGAAACGGAAATAAGAAACAAAAATCTAATCATATAGTAAGTGTAGTAGATGATAACGGCATATGCCTTTGAGAAGTTTTAGTATCTGAAAAAAGTAATGAAATAACTGCCATACCAAAATTATTAGATGTGGTAAATATAAAAAATCATATAGTAACTTTAGATGCTATGGGAACACAAAAAGAAATAGCAAAAAAGATAAGAAGTAAAAGAGCTGATTACGTTTTAGCATTAAAAAAGAACCAAGGAAATTTATTTGATGATGTAAAGACTTATTTTGAAGATAAGGAGTTATTAAAAGAATGTATTTACCATAGGACAATAGAAAAAGCACGTAGTTCTAACGAAAAACGTGAATACTGGCAAACAGATAATATTAAATGGATACATGGAAATAAAGAGTGGACTGGATTTAAAAGTATAATAATGACAAAAAACACTATAGATAATAATGGAAAAATATCAATTGAAACTAGATATTTCATCAGTTCTTTACCTAAAGATATAGAATTAGTATCTAGGGCAATACGTAAACATTGGTTTGTAGAAAGTTACCATTGGCACTTGGATGTTACTTTTAAAGAAGATGCTAATCTTACATTAGAAAAACAATCTTCTTTTAACTTGAATATTTTGAGAAAACTAGCTTTAAATTTGCTTAAATTATTTGATTTCCCTAAGAAAAAATACAGTATTAAGAAAAAAAGATATGCTCTTTCTTTTGCTTTAGAAACTTATATTTCTTCTCTTATTTCTCTGTAATTTTTTTTACTTGACTTTTTCCTTATTATTATGAATATTTTTCTTCATGCGTTTGTCGTGTCAAAACCGAGCATGGTTTGACAACTACGCTCAGTTTTGATACAATATCTGCGTGCAATAATTTCACTGATATGTCCACAAGATAACATACTGTCATATAGAGAATTTTTTAAGGAGGTATTGTTATGGCGATTTCGACGTTTGATAAAACAATAATTTTAGATAAAGAAGCGGCAGAACGTTTAGCAATAATAGCCGAAAAGCCAGCTCCACCACTACCCAATCTAGGCGATGAATATTTTGAAGAAAATAAGAGGAGAGTAACCGAGTGGATAAACCGATACGAGAAACAATATCCCTCAGAGAGCTAGAAGACAAACTCCATTTTAAAGAGTTTATCAAAGATTTTATTAAGTATTTCTCCTGTAGAGACAAAGATGTTGAAAGTTTTTTGAAAGAAAAGGCTTTTGATTTCGAGAAACGCAATAAAAGTAGAACATACCTTATTTTTGAAAACTTCCAACTTATGGCGTATTTTTCTCTTTCATTAGATGCCATTGTTTTTGATGAATCAATATCTAAAACAACGATTAAAAAAATAGATGGTTTTTCTAATAAAGTTAAAGCGGTTGGTCTAGTCCTTATAGGACAACTAGGAAAAAATGAAGCTATTGATAACAAAATAACTGGTAAAGAGATACTCGACATATGTTTACATTATATTAGTATAGTTAAAGATACTGTTGGAAGCAGGTATGTGATGTTAGAATGTCAAGACATACCTAAAATTATTGATTTTTATAAAGCAAATGGATTTGAATTCCTTAAAAGTGATAATACAGATAAATATCAGCAAATGATAAGAAAACTATAAAAAAGTGGTCGTTTCCAAAAAGAGAAAACGACCACTTTTGGTCTGTACTTACTACCATTCACTTGCTACCATTTTACTTGGATAACCTTCATCGTCAAGTAAAAGTGTCAATTGCATTTTATGTTTACATTCTACACACATAGCAATACCCATATAGAGCATACCGAAACCTAATTGAAATATAGAGGCTGAAACCAATGCTTCTTTAGAACAATATGGGCAAGTTATTTCAAATCTGAAAGGGTTCCCTTTTTTGTCTACATATACGTCCATTATTTTTTCTCTTTTAATAGTTCTGGGTTGTTATAAATGTTGCCTATAATTTCTGGCTGACTTGTATTCCATAAGCCAGTCCATTAGAAACTTAGGATTGTCTTCAATATTATTTGCAATGAAACCGTCGTAACGCCATTCGACTACTGCCGTTACATCGTGATAACTGTCTCGTGAAATTTTAATAATGTCGCCTTCGTATATCATCTTACCTGATATATCTTTTATGTCTGTACATTGACCGATTGTATTTTCGTCAACATAATACCATGACCCATCTTTGCATATTCGAGCGTAATGTACGTTTTCTAAGTAACCATATATCCAGCCTGTTTCGTGTTTTGATTCTGCTGACATATTTGGACTGTAGCCTCTAAATGTGTATCTATCATTCATAGTTTTTATCCTCCATATCCTAAAAAAAGCATTATTTTTATCACTATAAATAAAGCCAGTGATAACACTGATGTAATTTTTCTAATCATAATATATACCTCACACTGTTATTTCTACTCCGTTTTTGAACTTGAATGTCAGCTCGGCATATGAGCCGACTATGGCTTTGTCTATTGACATATTCCAAACGCTCTCGTCAAAATCAGTGATAACTAACTCTTGTTGTTCTATACTTTTTATAAATAATTCGAGCATTTTTGATTTGCCGATTTTTTCGTTTTTCTGTTTTGTAAGTTCTTCGATACGATTAGTTGCGTTATCATATCTTTGCAGATATTTTACGTTTCTCTCCGACCACTCAGCTTGGTCGATGACCGACCGTTTGTTTTCTTCAATTGACTGGTGTGCAAGAGCGTCTACGATTTCAAGTTCATGCTCTAACTCAACAAGCTCCTTGTCGATTTCATCGGTATCACAAAGAAGTTTTTGTGCCAGACAGCAATCATCGATTATATTATCTCGTGTGGACATCAGCTTGTTGAACGCTGTTATAAAGCCGTCTTTTATCTGGTCTTCCGAAATGTGCGGAGTAGTGCATTTAACCATGCCTTTTTCTTTATATTTGTCGTTACATTGCCATACGGTGCGTTTGTATTTTGTATTGCTACCCCAGAGCTTTGAACCAAAATAACCTCCGCACTCGCCACAAATAATTCTTGTGGCAAAAGGGCTGTGACAGCTCAATGGTCTGCCAAGAACTTTACGACGTTCAATTTCTACTTGAACAGCGTCCCACTCGTCGGGAGGTATTATTGGCTCGTGGCTTTTTTCTATATAAAACATCGGCAGTTCGCCGTTATTTATCTTTTTTTGTTTAGTCAAGAAATCGACCGTAAGCGTTTTTTGAAGACGCTTCGAGCCACGATAGGTTTCGTTTTGTAAAATGCTACGCACGGTTGCCATTTGCCAGACTTTTTTTCCTTTCGGCGTTGGTATACCGTTCGCAGTTAATTGTTTAGCGATAACGTTAAAAGACAAACCACTCATGTACATTTTGAATATACGCTGTACGATTACCGCTTGCTCTGGTACTATCTTTGGCAGACCGTCTTCGCCTTTTTCGTATCCGAGAAAACTTGACCACGGTAGGCTTATTTTGCCGTCTGCCATAGATTTTCGTTTTCCCCATGTTACGTTTTCTGAAATCGAGCGGCTCTCTTCTTGAGCAAGCGACGACATAATAGTAATAAGAAGCTCACCTTTATTATCAAACGTCCAAATGTTCTCTTTCTCAAAATAGCACTCCACTCCTTTTTCTTTCAGCTTTCGTATGGTAGACAGACTATCAACTGTATTTCTTGCAAAGCGACTGACCGATTTAGTAACGATAAGGTCGATTTTACCGTCCAGAGCGTCGTTTATCATTGCTTTGAAACCTTCACGGCGTTTGGTATTTACAGCACTGATACCTTCGTCGGTGTAGACTTTGACCAGTTCCCAGTCTGGTTTAGCATTTATTGTTTCTGTATAATATGAAACTTGTGCTTCATAACTATTGAGCTGTTCTTCAGTGTCGCTGCTTACCCTTGCGTAACCAGCCACTCGGCGTTTTGTGATATTAATACCAGCGACAGCTATTTTGGTCTTTTTTGCTGGTATTACTTGTACTGCTGGCATATTAATTTATCTCCCCTTTTTTGCTTCTTCGCAATATTTCAGCTTGAACGCTGTCCCACGTTTCTTTAGAAACGATACCCTCGTGAGTACCTGACAAATAGAACATAGGAAGTTCACCACGATTTCGGACTACGTGCTTAGTAAGATGATTTTCAACAAAATGTTTTTGAAATTTTATATCACCGCACATTTTTTCGTTGGTCAGCAATTTTCTAACAACAGAAAGATACCACTTTGAGCCGCCTTTCGGACTTTTGACACCTTGGGCGTTTAGCTTTTTGGCTATTTCACGGAAACCTAATCCGCTGAGATATAAATTAAATATTTTACGAACGACATCGGCTTCATCGGGTTTTATGACCAGTTTGCCAGAGGTAACGTTGAAGCCGTAAACTCTGTGCGGTATTGTTTTTCCTGACTTCATATTGTTTCTGATACGCCATTTAATATTTTCTGATACAGAACGACTTTCTTCTTGAGCGTATGAAGCTAATATCGTGAGCATAAGTTCTCCGTCTCCAGACAGAGTATTTATATTTTGTTCCTCAAAAAATACGCCGATGCCCATGCTATTTAGCTCTCTGACGGTTTCCAGAGTGGTTACAGTGTTTCTAGCGAAACGGCTTATAGATTTGGTTATAATGAGGTCTATCTTCCCAACCTTACAGTCAGCTAATAACCGCATAAACTCTGGTCTGTCGTCCTTTGTTCCTGTTTTGGCTTCGTCTGCATATACCCCAGCGTATTCCCAGTCTCTTCGATTTTGTATGTGCTGACTGTAATGGCTTACTTGAGCAGTCAAAGAATGTAACATATGTTCTTTGCCGCTTGAAACACGGCAATACGCTGCAACTTTTGACTTGCTTGGTAGTTGTTTCACCGCAGCTATTTTGCTTATTTCTCTCATTCTTCGCTCCCGCTTTTTGTATTTCAAGTTTTAAAAATTATCATATTACTGAAATCAGTAAACAGACAACTTTTTATTAAAACCTAGCACGACTTAATTTACCGCACTTTTTTCTTGGTGCCAAGTTTTATTTTATAAATACTTGTCGAAGATATACCATATTTTTCTGCGAGAGCTGTTTCTATTGCACAAAAATCAGAGTAATTTATTTTACCGTCGTCCATTAGTTTATTGAAAACGGACAGCGAAGTTTTGTACTGTATGATGTTATCCAGTTTAAGCATACGAAGCCTCTTTCTTTTTTCTTAAAGCTGTTATAGTCGGTATACTTTTATGGTAGCACTCTCGTGAACAGTATTTGCGGTGCTTATCGCCGTAAACATGAAAAGTGTCGCCACAGGCTTCACATATGAAACTGTAAACGGCTGGGTGGCAGGTAGGTCGCTTTTGCCTACCCCACCAACGTGTGCGGCATGTGTCGGAGCAGAATATTTTCTTTTTACTACCCTGTATGTGATTGAGCGGATTACCACAGCATTTACATTTGTTTGAAATTTCTTGTGTTTTTAAGAAGCTGTTTCCCAGTTTGTTACGTAAGCAGAACGTCGAGACCGTGCTTTTGGAAAGCCCCAGAGTGTTTGCTATCTTGTTGTAGCTGTCGCCGTTTCAACGCATATTTGTGATTTGTTCTTTTTGTAGTCGTGTCAAAGCCATTACCTCCTCTTATTTCAGGGGGTAAAAAAACCCCCTTACTATATAAAGGACAGCAAGGGGGTGGTTGAACGAAAATTATTTAAAAAATTTATGTTTTAGTTAAACTCATTAAAGAAAGAACCGAAATGTTGAATAGTTCCGATACCAGTAATATCTTCGATTATTGTATCATCGTGTGTTCTAATAGCTTGTCCTATATCGACAAATTCTAAAACAATTCTGTCCCAATATTCGTCAAGGTGTTCTAGGTTAAGGATCGCATCGGTTATTGTCGAGGCTACCTGTTCAGCAAATATTGTCATACCTTCGCTTTGATAAACTTGATAACGTATACTTTCTGTTGGTACAGATAATTGAATATTTAGGATAATGCTTCGTATATCTGAAGTATTATCGTAGATAATTGAAATTGTGTCTTCATCCCATAGAGAAGATGCTAAAGCGTTGTATAATTGTTGGGCTATTTCTTCAGAATTTAATCCAAAATCAACGATATTACCGCTAATTATTTCTTGTTGCTCTGGTTCTATATGTGATGATTCTGAGGTTACTTCATCTTCCGTTCGTGGAACAAAGAAACTAAGTATTACCACAGCTATTATAGTTATGAACCACCAACGTGTGTATATTGGTCTTTTTATTTTGTTTCTCAATGTAATTCTCCTTTTTTAGCCTAATAGATAAAAAAACAAAGGTGCCGTTGAAAACAATTTCGGTAGCACCTTTACAAGTAATATAAAATTTGATTCACCAAATTATTATCCTTATTTATCATTTTCTTAACGGTGCCCCAACATTATCTTTAAAACTACCTGTAAGAATAGCTATTAAATCAACGAAACCCCCAAAGCCTACCAATCCTGCTGTAAACATAAACAGGATGCCTCGACCCACCCGACCTACATAGAAGTTATGCAAACCGAACATCCCGAATATACCTACAAACCACCAAAACAGAGCTTTAGACTTAACTTTGTCGCTTGTTACGGTAATGAAGTTTTTATTGCTCATATAATTATTACTATACCTCCTATCTGTACACTATCTATTTGTTGAAATCCAAGACCTATCGTAAACAAAAAGTTTTATAGATGTTCCATTTTTATTTTGGATTTTTTGTGTGAGAAACTTTGCTACTAGTTAAATAAAGGATGGTTAACAAATTCTATGTACATTTAGTTTTTTACATTTCTTACAAGAAGTTTAATATGCGAAATATAATCCTTAATGAATTTACTATAAGTATTCAAATTTGTCAAGTGAATTTGAATGCTTTTTTATTTACAATTTATTTTATTTTTTAAGTATTAAAAATACCCCACCACAACCTTTTACGTATTGATTGTGTGGGTTAAAAGTATTGCTATTGTTTTTAGACTGTTTTTTTATGCGTTTTCTATTTCTTCTATTATGGATGTTTGAAGTAGCTGAAATGACGCACCTAATAATTTATCTTTTGCATGCTCTGTTAGATTATTGTAGTTTTCTAAAAGTCTTGATAAATCTTTATCTTTTATTCTATACTCTGAAGTTTTATTTTCTCCAGATAGTAAATATTCAATAGTCACTTCGAGAAATTCACAAATAGGAATTATATACTCTGCTGGGATACTACGTCCTAGCTTTAACCAATTATTCAAGGTTGAAGCTCCTATGCCTAAGTGTTCAGCCAAGTCTTTTTGTGTTGTATGTCGTAATTGTATATTTTGTAATATACGCTCATTTATAGTCATAAACCACCTTAAAACAAAAAATTAATAAAATTAATATGTTGACTAATTCACAAATGTGAATTATAATAACAAAGTAAGATTTTGTAATAAATCTACTATCAAAAATTGTACTAAAAAAAAAGGCATATGTAAACGGTCATAAGAATACTTGTACGAATAAGAGAGACAAGATATTACTTTTCTCATAAAACATTTATCCAAAATAATTAGTTTCATATTGCAATAGGTTTCTGACTTCGGAGGTTTTTTATTTTAAAAAAAGCCGTAGCGGTCAGAGCTATTTATGTGCAAAGATTTATTAAAACAGTCGGCTTGAATAAAGTCGGCTGTTTTTGTTTTTCAAAATTATAAAAATTAGATAGCACTGGAAGTGGTGAGCCATGCTATCTTTTATATTTTAGCCAATGGCCTCCATTTTCAGTGACTACACAAAAAATGGAGGTTTTATTATGGCAAACAAAAAAACAAACAATGGAGCAAGTAACAAAACAAACAAAGAAGCAAGTAATGAACAAAAGCAATACTTTATCAAGGTGGAGGGACAAGAAGTACCTGTAACAGAAGAAGTTTATCGTGCTTATATTCGTCCAGTTTGGAAAGAACATAAAAGATTGGAGCGAGAAAAGGCTCGTGAATGTGGTCCAAATGTGTCGCTTGACCAAATGATTGAGAACAATAATGAAATCGCTGATGATGTGAACATCGAGGATATAGTAGCAGACAGCATATTGTTACAGCAACTGATGTCGGCTTTAGGTGAACTGGCTGACAACGAGATTGACCTTATCAAGTCCATATTCTATGAAAACAAAAGCGAACGTGATATTGCGAAAGAGACCAACACTCCACAGACAACTATATCTTATAGGAAGAAAAAGATACTTAAAAAACTACGTGAAATTATTTTAAAAAATAAATTTTAAAATTTTTCGTTCAACCACCCTCTAACCGTCCTTTATATATTAGAGGGGTTTTTCCTCAGAATATTGAAAGGAGAAATATGCGTATGACAGAAAAAGGAATAAATGACAATGACGCAAACAAAGAGCTTGTTGGTCTGTTGACCGCTATCAGTATTGTTTCTAAGCGACTTGCTACTAATTTATCGAAAGTAGACAGCAAAAACGCTGAAGCTGAAGTTTTAAAGCAATCAAAAAAGTTTAGGAGGTTCAAAAGGAATAATGCCTAAAAATAAAATTATTCGTATACCTACAGAGGGATTGAGCCATCAAGACTGGCTTGCACTACGGCAGAAGTCAATCGGCGGGAGCGACGCTGCGGCGATAATCGGTCTTAATCCGTGGTCAACACCTTATAGTGTATGGGCAGATAAGACTGACCGACTGCCGCCGAAAGAGGATAACGAGGCGATGAGACAAGGTCGGGACTTTGAGGATTATGTTGCCAGTCGGTTCACGGAGGCGACTGGCAAGAAAGCCCGCAGAGCAAATGCTGTTTTCAAGAATCCAGATTATCCATTTGCACACGCAAACATCGACAGAATGATTGTCGGCGAGGATGCAGGTCTTGAATGTAAAACTACATCGGTTCTAAATCTAAAGAAGTTCAAAGATGGTGAATATCCAGATAGCTACTATGTTCAGTGTATGCACTATATGGCGGTTACTGGTTTGAAAAAGTGGTATTTAGCGGTACTGGTCTTGAACCAAGGTTTTTACTGGTATGAAATCAACCGAAGCGAGGAAGAAATAAATTCGCTTATGGAACAAGAAGCCGACTTTTGGGAGTATGTGAAAACTGACAAAGAACCTCCAGCAGACGGATTTGACGTTACTACCGACGCTATAAAAACGGTTTACGCAGACAGTTCTGATGGCATAGTCAATTTATTTGGACGTGAAAACCTTATAAAAGAATATTATGCCCAAAAAGAAAATGAAAAAGCTATCCAGTCTAAAATTGAGGAAATTAAACAGACTTTAATGATGGATTTGGGAGAAAACGAAACAGGCACAGTCGGTGCTTATAAGGTTACTTGGAAACCACAGTCAAAGTGGACGTTTGACCATAAGAAGTTTGCTGAAGAGCATACAGATATGGATTTGGAAAAGTATTTTAAAACGTCGAGCTTTAGAAAATTTGATATAAAAGAAAACAAAAATAGAAGATAAAATGAGAATAAATAAAATAATAAGTCAGAATAGAAGAGATTTCAGAGCTATATATATTTGTGAACATTGTGGAAATGAAGAAATAAAGTCGGGATATGATGATGAAAATTTTCACAACAATGTAATACCGAAATTAGTTTGTAAAAATTGCAATAAAACAGCAAGTGAAGATTATAGACCGAGGTCCACAAAGACCTAGAAGGGTATCAAATATAGAATTATAAAAATTTGAAAGAGAGGTATTGTTTTATGGCTGGAAAAATACAAAAAGCTGCTGAAACGAGAGCTATCGGAGCGAGCGGTGGCAAACCCACTATGCAAGCCTATATTAAACAAATGGAAACAGAAATAAGAAAAGCTCTGCCAGCGGTAATAACGCCAGAGCGGTTTACACGCATTGTGCTGTCCGCTCTTTCCACAAATCCCAAATTGGCTGAAACCACTCCACAGAGTTTTCTCGGGGCGATGATGACTGCGGCACAATTAGGTGTTGAGCCAAACACACCACTCGGGCAGGCATATCTAATTCCATTTTGGAACAGTAAAGTTAAAGCTATGGAGTGCCAGTTTCAACTGGGCTACAAAGGTTTAATCGACCTTGCGTACAGAAGCGGAGAGGTAAGAAGCATACAGGCTCATGTGGTTTATGAAAACGACGAGTTTGTTTATTCTTTCGGATTAAACCCAGAATTGAAGCATACGCCAGCTAAAGACAGCAGAGGAGAGCCAATGTTTGCATACGCAATCTTCCACACTAAAGATGACGGCTACGGTTTCGAGGTTATGAGTATGGACTACATCCGTACTCATGCACAAAAATACAGCCAAGCATATAAAAGCGGTTACAGTCCTTGGAATAGCAATTTCGAGGAAATGGCGAAAAAAACGGTATTGAAGCGTGTGCTTAAATATGCACCGCTGAAGAGTGAATTTGTACGAGGAGTAGCAGCCGACGAAACTATCAAAACGGAGCTTTCGGAAGATATGTATACTGTGCAAAGTACGGTTATAGATGTTACTGAAGATGAGATAGAAATTCCAGAATTGCCTGATGAATTACCATCTAAAGAAGAAACACTACAACCGCAAATAGAACTGCCGCAGAGTTAGGCGGTGATGTCATATTGCTAGACCGTTAAAAGAAGGAATAGAATACTTTTCTTTCGACGTTGATTTTTTTGCTGATATAAAAATAAGAAGAATAATGAGAGCTTGCGGGAGTGCTTCTCCTACCATACTAATCTGCCTGCTATGTAATATCTACCGTTCGCAAGGGTATTACATTTTGTGGGATGAAGATATGCCTTTTCTAATTGCTGAAGAAGTTGGGGTTAGCGAGGGCGCAGTTATGGAGGTTATTAAAAAAACATTGCAAGTCGGCTTCTTTGATATTGGACTCTATGAAAAATACGGGATATTGACATCGCCGTCTATACAAAATCGCTTTTTAAAGGCGTGTGAAAAACGAGGCAAAATCGTTTTTATCCTTGAGTATCAACTTGTTTCTTTTGACAGCGGTATTAGTTCAAAAATTAATACTGTTTCACTGCAAGCGAGTAACAATACAAAAGGTATCGATAATGAGTTACAGGGGGAAGAAATAAGGTTTTCAGCCCCAGAAACCTCATCCGAACAGAGTTTTCGGGGTAAGAAACCCCGCTCAGGTGGAGTTTTAGGGGTTGATAACTCACAAAGTAAAGTAAAGGAAAGTAAAGTAAAAGAAAGTAAAGATAAAATACTCTCCGTGGACGGTTCACAATCGTCCACCGCTGACGAGCCTCCGAAACAGAAAAAGTTGACAGGCAAGAAGCCTGTCAAGGAGTATTCGCACAACAGCGCTGAATATCAAGCTGCTAAGTATCTTGCGGACAGTATTTTAAAGCGTGACCCAAAAAATAAACGGATACCGAAGTCTGACGAGGATTTATACAAGTGGTGTGTCCATATTGATTATATTCTACGCTTAGACGACAGAAGCATTGAAGAATTACGTGATGTGCTTAAATACGCCACTACGGATACTTTTTGGCAAACAAATATTTTAAGCACAAAAACGCTAAGAGATAAATTTGGCACGCTTATTTTACGCATACGCAATAGCAATCAAAGTAACAGCAATAAAAAACAAGGCAGACAAAACGCCAGTCAAGATACTGGCTTTAACCCTGCGAAAATGGGAGGTTTTAAAAATGCACTCGACAGATATGACGATGACGGGAACGAAATCGGTTAACTGTTTAGTTTTTAGCAATGACCTAGAACTTGAAAATAAGCCAGAAACGCCTAAGCCCACTATATGTGAATTTTGCGGGGAAAGACGGTATACGCAAGGAATTATGATTGGCAAGCGTATATTTTGGCGACCTAGTGGAGCAGAATCATGTTCTTGCCCGCAAGCGAGAGTGGAACACGAACGCAAAGAAGCTGAATCGGCAGCAAAAATGGCTGCTAAAGAACAAGCAGAAAAAGATGAACAAATGCGTAAAAAAGTACAACGAGTTATCGGGAACAGCGGTATGAGAGAGCATTTTTTGCAATGTACTTTTGAAAGTTATGAAAGCGACACAAATGAACGTAAAAAAATATACAACCTTGCCTTAAACTATGCAAGGAACTTTGAAAGTAAATTACCAAAACGAGGTGAGCCTCTCCCCGGTAGAAATGGATTTTTGATTTCGGGAACAAAGGGAACAGGAAAAACTCATATAGCTGCAGCCATAGCTAATTATCTGCTGAACCAAGGAACTTCTGTTATCTGTATGACTGAACGAAACCTTTTTGGCAAGATACAGGATACGTATGCCAGTAACCGAGGCTACTCAGACGGACAGACAGAAACACAGATACGGCAGGTTTATGAAACTGTGCCTTTGCTTATTATCAATGACCTTGGTAAAGAAAAAGCCAGCGAGTGGACGTTGGCTACGCTCTACGCCATTATCGACGGTCGATATGAAAGGGCTATGCCTACGATTATCACAACGAATTATGATGCAGAGAGCCTTACTAAACGCATAACGCCGATGGGCGGAGATATTATCACAGCAGAAGCAATCGTAGACCGTCTTTGTGAAATGTGCGAAAGCATAGTCATTACTGGAGAAAGTTGGCGTTTAAAATAAATTAAGAATTAGGAGACCAGATATGAACGAAATAGAAGTAAATATAAACAGTTATATTTTTAAAAACATGATTAGCGATTTAAATAACCATATACAAAGTTGCTTAAAGGAAATTAATGATGAAAATTTTCAAAGCGGTGATATTAGCTTAAAATTAACCATCGAAGCAATTAATTCTAACGATAAAATTGTGAAAATAAATGAAGATGGTGTTGTTTCGGAAAATTATATAATTCCTATATTTAATTATAAAACAAGTTTGCAACTTAAAAAGAAATATGACAATTCAGGTAATTTTGCAAATTCAGAATTACAACTTATCGAAAAAGACGGTAAATATTTAATATCTCCTGTAAAAGATTCGCAGATAAATATTATGGACTTTTTTGGAGGCGAATAAAATGGCATTAATTCACAATAAATCAGGCACGATTGCGAGCGGTAAATTAGTGAAAGATGGAGAACTGAAATACACAACTAAAGGAGTTGCATATACAACTTTTAGTATACCAGCATACCAAGATGAGAGCCAAAAGAACGAAAAAGGCTATCCCATAACAAAATGGGTTAATTGTATAGCTTGGGGAAATTATAGCTCTACTTTGGTTAAAGATGCAAAAGTAATGGCTATGGGCGTAACTAAACCAAACTTAGGTAATGACGGTAAAACGTATTACACACTTCATGTTGATTTCTTACAAGTCATGGAAAAATTAACAAGCTACATTACAGAAACCTATACGTCTGAATATTTTGATGATGCCGATGAAGGATTACCATTCTAAAGAGGTTGATATGACTATTAGCTTTACAATACCGGGCTTACCTAAAGGAAAAGCACGACCAAGAGTGACAAAAAAGGGAATTTCATATACTCCAGAAGATACTGTATTATATGAAAATTTAGTTAAATTATGCTATAGACAGGCAAGCAAATATTATTTTGGAGATATGGAACAGTTGGAGATTACTGTTCAAGCCTATTTTAGCATACCCAAAGGAACATCAAAAAATAAGCGTTTGTTAATGCTTAATGGCGAAATAAGACCTACTAAAAAACCTGATATTGATAACATTTTAAAAATAGTAGCAGATTCGCTTAATGGTATAGCATATAAAGATGATAAGCAAATAGTAAAAGCTACTACTTATAAATATTACAGCGAAATACCAAAAGTAGATGTGGAGATAAAAAATGGTTAATGATGTAGCCCAATACCGCATTAGTAAAACAGACATTAAAGAAGGTCAAGAAACATTAGACTATATTAAAAATATTTTTGCTTCTGAAAGAGTGCGAATTGAAAAAGAAAAGAAAAACCACTCATGTAATGATTGTGTTTGGGCTGTATGGCAAGGTAAATTTGTATATTGTCCTTTCGCTAAATGCTTTACAGGAAAAAATGAAAAGGGAAGTAAAGGAGATAAAAATGAAAAAATGGAAAGTATGTAGTGTATGTGGAAATACAATAAGTAATCTCAAAAAGGAAAAAACTGTGGTAACAAAAAGAAGCGAAATATTGAATTTGCCAACTGAGTATTCAGATGTTATGGATTGTTCTAATTGTGGATGTCAAATTATTTTAAATACAAGATATATTCACGAATATGATAACAAAATAAATTCAAAAGAATCAGTAGGAAAACTGTAATAATAAATAACATCAAGGAGAACTAATGAAAAAGATGGTACGTTTTATGCATTTTGGCGAATTGAAATTTGATATTTTTGATGAAATATTTGAGTTTGATTGCACTGTTGCAGAAAATGAAATCGATAAACAGGCAAAATCATGGGCAGATAGAATAACACAACAAAGTTATTGTTGGGAGTATGTGCAGGAGGCAAACAACAATGATATACGTAAAAGAAACAAAAATGACAGTTAAAGCATACCTATCACAAGCTCTGTTTCTTGACCAGAAAATTGATAGTAAGTTTATTCAGCTTGAATATTTACGAAGTCTAGCCGAGAAAAGCATTTCTGTTCTTTCGGATATGCCGTCTGGTTCTATAACAATCAACGATAAAATGGCTAACATTATCGCTAAAATAGTCGATTTGGAAACAGAGCTTAAAACGGAAATAGAAACCTTACTTGATTTAAAAAAAGAAATCACACAAGTCATAAATAGCGTTAAAGACCAAGAATTGAGCGTTTTACTTGAAATGAGGTATCTAGCAAATATGGATTGGCATACAATAGCTGACAAACTAAAATACGAGCTTAGGAATACGTATTATTTACACGGCAAGGCTTTACAACAAGTAAAAATAGAGCGAAATTTATAGACTGAAAGGAAAATTTAGCATGAAAAGAGTAGAATTTGCTTTTGGAGATAGATATGCTGATGGTCGTAGTAACACTGAAACTGAAATATTTGAATTTGATGATGATACAACAGAAGAAGAAATAAATAAAGAATTTCATATTTGGCTATCTAATTTTGACATTGGATGGAGATATTTAGATGAATAATATTCATTATTTACATGGTAAAGCATTGCAATAAGTAATAGTTAAAATATAATATACCCAAAAAATAAAAACCCCTAAAGAATAAGGGGTTTTATTTTTTACGTTTTAAGATTCTTAATATTTTATACAATCAGTTTTTTTATTCTTGTTTATTTTTTCGCCAATTTTTGTATTCACCAGATTTAATTCTGTTATCTGGATAAGGTTCATCTTCATCAATGACCCAATCCCTACCCATTTTTTGAGCTGTTTTAAATCCGCCACGCAATGCCATATGTCGTGCAGCCGAGTTATCACGTCCATGACGTTTGGCATACTCCACCAATGGTATTAGCATATTAACCTCCTTTATATTAATATAAAATAATCTTCTGTCTGTTTTCGGATTTATGGTTAACCCCAAAATAATATCACCAAGCCGACAAAAACTATTATAAGCCAAGCTAATTTGTAAATTAAAATAGCAATTTCTTTTATCAATTCTTTTATCAATTCTTTTATCTTCATATTTACATATACATATGGACTGTGTTATAATTTTCTTAAAGCTGAGGGGCTTTAGCCCCTCTTATTTTAACGGAACATACTTAGCAGCATTTGTATTATCGCTATTAGAGTTCCGATTTTTAATAACAGTTCGGTAAGTGCTTCAATCACTTTACCGAACTTTTTTATTTGCTTTAAAATTTCGTCCATTGCTTACCTCCTTTCTAAATATATTAGAACACGTTAGCGTGATAATGTCAATACTTTTTTGAAATAAATTCAAAAAACTTTGCATACTTTTGCACTATATTTCATTGTTTTGCACTAATCACTTATGTTATTGTTATAGTGCAGAAAATAGGAACAAGTAATTTCTAACGAAGTTACAAATGCTTGTTTTTAAAATTAACTTGTGATGGATAAGGCTGGGTTCTCGAATGAGAGTAGGTTTTTAACTTAGAATTCCTTTGCCCCTTGGGTTAATTTTAATATTTAATGCAAGAAAAATACATTTATAAAAATGGTACGAACATACCGCATGGCACAGGATTTCGACTATCCTGTGCTTTTTCTATGCCTAAAAATTAGAGTTGAAATAAATTATTAACCACTATTGAATAACAATATCATAGGAGATTATTTTAATGCCTTATAAAGCACAAAAACCTTGTTCATATAACGGTTGCACTAAATTGACTAAAGAACGATATTGTGAAGAACATAAAAAGCAAGAAGCTAAACACTACAACCAATTTGACAGAGACCCTGAGAGTAATAAACGATATGGCAGACGGTGGAAAAATATAAGAGCTTCTTTTCTTTCTGCTAATCCATTATGTGAGATATGTAGGAAAGAAGGTAAATTAATATCTGCAATAGTTGTACATCATAAGAAATCATTAAATGATGGCGGTACACATGACTTGGAAAACTTACAAGCGTTATGTACATATTGTCACGAGAAAATCCATAATGGTCAAGGTCAAAGATGGAATAAAGGAATAAATTAAAACGCATATAGTAATTATGTTTGGTTTTGCTGAAGTCAGCAAAACGGTAAAAGTCAGAAATGGCGTAGCATTGTATCGTTCAGCTCTGTTGCTCGTCGTTAGCAACCCCTAGGGGGCGGTCGCAATCGCTGTGACTGAGATGATGGACAGCGCGCCCGGTCTTTCGTGTGAATTTTCGCATATTCAAAGAACATTTTCAAAGGGGGTGTTCTCGTGCCACGGGGAGGAGCTAGACCGGGGGCGGGTCGCCCTAAAAAACCGCTTGCGGATAAGATACTTGAGGGTAATCCCGGCAAGCGTGAACTTACAAAACTGAAATTCAAAAGCGACAAAAATTCAAACGCCGAAAAATCAGAAAAATCAAAAACTCCAACGTACATTGACATGGTAGCCAAAGAGGGCGGAGACGTTTTGCCGCAAGCAAGCGAGATTTTCGCTGCTTTGACAGATTACATTGCTCGTGCAGGCTGTACGGAGTTCGTCACCAACAATCTTGTCGAGGATTTTGCCTTTTTACGAAGAGCGTATCTCGAATGTGAGTGGATGAATCGCAAAATGGGACGTATCGCTAACGGTCGCCGCTCGCCATATGTCAACATGGCTTTGGATTATCACAAGTCTATGATGCAGGTTTATAACCAAATTTGGCTGATTATCAAAGATAACTCGGAAGAGAAGCTGGAAAGCAAGAATGAGTTTTTAGAATTATTAAAAAGTAAGGATTTCTAAAATGGATAAACATTTGATAACGTAAATAATCCACGACACTACACTGACGGCAACATTGAGACTATTGATTTTATCGATGATAAAAAACTCAGCTTTTGTCTTGGTAACGCCGTCAAATATATTTCTAGAGCGGGCAAAAAAGACCCAAGCAAAACAGTAGAAGATTTGAAAAAAGCCGTGTGGTATCTCAATCACGAAATTGAAAAACTTTTGAAAGCGGAGGCAAAACATGAAAATAGCTAAAAAATATGAACTTTTGCCACTTGATAAAATCGTACCCTATGCAAGAAACCCAAGAAAACATACTCAAGAGCAAGTATCGCAAATAAGAGCCAGCTTTCGGGAGTTCGGAATACTTGCTCCTTGCTTGGTGGACGAAAATTATAATCTTCTTGCGGGACATGGCAGACTTCAAGCCGCACTTGCCGAGAATTTGACAGAAATAAACTGCGTAGTCGTAGAGGGGCTTACAAATGCACAGAAGAAAGCCTACATAATCGCTGACAACAAGCTCACAGAAAATTCCACTTGGTATAACGAGCTTCTCGCTCTTGAGTTTTCCGACCTCAAAGACCTTGGTTTTGAACTCGGTATAACTGGTTTTAACACAGACGAGATAGAAAAGCTGTTCGCAGCGGAAAATGATGTGCAGGATGACGACTTCGACCTGTCTGCTGCTTTAGAAGAAGCGGCTTTTGTTTTGTCTGGTGATGTTTGGACGATGGGACGACACAGATTGATGTGTGGTGATAACACTAATACAAATGACGTAGAACGTCTTATGGACGGTAAAAAGGCTAATCTCTTGCTTACAGACCCACCATATGGGGTTTCATACGAGGGCAAAGCAGGAAAAATAGCCAACGATTCATTGATTGAAGATGCCTTGGTTGAAAAGCTGTTGTTACCCGCTTTCAAAAATGCTGAAATTGTTATGGATAATGAAGCCAGTGTATATGTTTTTCACGCCGACACACAAGGGGAACGGTTTAGACGTGCTTTCCGTGAAGCTGGCTTTAAACTATCTGGTGTTTGCCAATGGGTAAAACCATCACTTGTAATGGGGAGGTCGCCGTACCAATGGAAAAATGAGCCGATTTTATTCGGATGGAAATTCAAGGGTAAACACAAATGGTTCGCTGGTCGTGACCAGACGACAGTATGGGAATATGCGAAACCATCAAAAAACGATATTCATCCTACAATGAAGCCTCTTGATTTGCTCGCTAAACCTATCCAGAATAGCACGGCGACTAATGCGATTGTTCTTGATTTATTTTCTGGTAGTTTTTCAACAGGAATGGTCTGTGAGCAACTTAACAGAATTTGCTACGCTATAGAATTTGACCAGAAATACGCTTCAGCAAGCATAAAAAGATATGTCGAAGCATACGGCTCAAAAAATGTTTTTGTAGAGCGTGATGGACAAATATTACAGTACGGAAAATTGGAGGCAAGTCAATGAATAAAAAGCTAACCCTAGGCTCTTTGTTCGATGGTAGCGGAGGTTTTCCTCTAGGCGGTACTATCTGCGGAATAGAACCAATCTGGCTCTCAGAAATTGAGCCATTTCCTATAAGAGTAACAATGAAACACTTCCCAAATGCTGAACACCTAGGCGATATAAATAAAATAAACGGTGACGAAATACCCCCTGTAGATATAATTACAGGGGGTTTTCCGTGTCAAAATTTATCTATTGCTGGTGCAAGAGATGGACTGCGTGGAGATAGGTCTAGCTTGTTTTTTCAAATGGTGCGAATAATTAAAGAAATGCGTAAAGCCACGAATAGTGAATATCCAAAATATATTGTTATTGAAAACGTACCCGGTATGTATTCTAGTAATAAAAGCAGGGATTTTCTGGAGGTATTAAATGAACTCATCAAAATCAAAGACGAAACCTTATCTGTACCTATGCCTGAAAAGGGAAAATGGGCTAACGCAGGAGAAATCGTGGGAAGCTCGTTTTCCCTTTCATGGAGAACACTCGACGCACAATACTGGGGAGTCTCCCAACGTCGCCGTCGTTGTTACCTTGTCGTCGATTTTACAAGCGAATGTGCCAGCGAAATATTATTTAACGAGTCGCTCTTGCGAGGGAATTTTACGCAGGGCAACTTCTCGTGGGAAGACGCTGCCCGAAGTGTTGAGGTTGGCACTGGAAGCACAGTTACATTCGAGCCGGGAGCAGTCACACGAACCAACGGACACGCATGGGTTAATGAGCCAACAGGTGCTTTAAGAGCCTATATGGGAGATAATCAACTTGCGGTTGCGATTGAAAACCATCCTGCGGACAGTCGTGTAAATCTATTAGAAAACGGTATTATTCAAACACTTTCACAGAGAATGGGTACAGGAGGCGGTAATGTGCCTTTATTGATGACCGCTTTCGGTATCAGTTCCCAAAGTTCAAATGCTATGCAATCGGATAATCCGAAAAGCGGATTTTATGAAGCTGACGTGTCAAAAACTATTGATGTATCTGCTGTAAATCCCACGTCCTGTCAAGGTGGTATAGCGGTGGTATCTGTGCAAGGTTCGATGATAGGCAGAGATGAAAAGAATGGTCCTCAAGGTAGCGGCATTCGTGAAAATTTTAGTTTTTCGCTTACAGGAACTGACCGCCATGCAGTTTGCTATCAAGACACGATAAGCACATTAACAACTGAGCTTGCTCATAGAACGGGAACTCAAGGTCAGTTTGGAGGTCAGCTTGTTGTTGAAGATAATATGGAATTCTATACTACGACACAGGGATGTTACCCAGATATAAGAGTCAACATTTCGTTTACTCTCACAGCAAAACAACATAAAGACCCTCCTCTGGTAACAGAAAACAGACACATTGTAAGAAGACTGACACCAACAGAATGTGCTTTATTGCAAGGATTTCCTTCTGATTGGTGTGACAATCTTGGAACTGATAATATAACAGAAGTTGATATAGCTCTCTGGATGGCAATATTTGAAACTCATCGTAAAATTATGGGAAAATCTAAGAAGCCGAAGAGTATTAATCAATTAATAAAATGGATTAAAAATCCGTATTCCGATTCTGCTGCTTATAAAATGTGGGGCAATGGAGTCGCTTTACCGTGCGTCATATTTGTACTCAGCGGCATTGTGTCATATACACAAAATCAACCTCCGATTTCAGCCTTATAATTGACTTGCTATGAGTGAACACCTGCGGCAATATGTAATCACCGTAAGGACATCAAGCCTGCGGAAATTAAGGAAAACGGAGGATTTTATAATGACAATTAATTACGGGTTAATTGGACAGGAACGTAAGCCGCTCATTAAAGCAATTGAAGAGATTACTGGTCGTAAGGCTAAATACTGCATGAACGGGCTTATGAAGTACGCTTACGACTTCGGCGACGGTTTAGAACTCCACCGAGACGGAACACTCAAAGCTGTCGGTAATTTTGATGAAATTTTGGAACAACTTTGTCAAAGGGGCTTCAACGCCGTGAACGAACAGGACAAAACTGAAGAAGCTCCAGCATTCGAGGAACTACAAATGACCGAGCGTGAGGAGCTTGGACTTGAGAAGGAACGCCGAGAAGACCTTCAAGACGAAAATGGAATACAGCCTGAGCCTAAAGCCGACTTCAAAGCTGATAAGCACAACCTGCCAAAGTTATATACACTGGATACGCCACGAGGCGAAATTTTTATAGCAGAGGAATTCACAACTCACGATGAAGCCAATGCCGAAGGTTACAGCGAATATTTTAGCACAGCGGCTGGAACGGTGTACAGTTACGGAGATAACCACGCTTTTGCGCTTGTAACTTCTAAGAAAGCGGAAGATTGGGATAAAACAACTATAAAGCAAGACTTTAGAGCTGATAGCAAAATCAACAACCTGACAGTCGAAATGCCGATGACGGGCTTCACGCCAGAAAAACTTGATAATCTCGCCAAGCTCGTAAACGCCAAAGCATCGCTCCTTAAAATTGCATTGGCTACAGACGACTTGCCGATACAGCAAGATGACGACACATTACAATTTCCTTGGTTCTGGTCGGAGCAGATTTTAACCGCCGAAGAGGTAACGGCTTACACTACGTTGATAAGTCTGCTTTGCAAAACAGCAAAGGAAAAAAAGAGGGTTACAGCCAAGGAAAAAGAAGCTCCTGACAATCCGAAATATGCAATGCGGTGCTTTCTGCTGTCCTTGGGGTTCATTGGTAACGAGTACAAAACATCAAGAAAAATATTACTTTCAAGACTTGACGGTAACTCAAGCTGGAAAAATGGTAATAAAAGTGGGGGAAATTAAAATGTCAAACGAAAATGCTCTCGGACAATTTATGGCGAACATAGAAATAATCAAGGAACAACTAAATGAAATTGGGTCTAATATCAACGACCACATGGGCTTTAGTCCAGAAGAAATTTGCTGGGGTCATGTAGCCGAATCAGCGAGAGTTATAAGAGATTTAAATGACGTAATTATTTCTTTGGGATTAAGAAAAGAAGAGTAGTAATAACAAATAAGCAATAAAGACCAGCCTCAAAAGGGCTGTGTCTCGTACAAAGGGCTTCAAAAAGGAGGTCTTTTTTTTACGCCGAAAGGAGGTGGCTGGCGATGCCGAAATTTAAATACAAACCCACACCGCTTATGCTCCCCACCAGCCATTATGACACACGGCGAGCAGATTTTGTAGTAAATTTTATATCCATGTTAAAACACACAACAGGTGAATGGTATGGTAAGCCATTTAAATTAATGACTTGGCAAGAACAAATTGTTAGAGATTTATTTGGAGTTGTTGATAAAAAAACTGGTTATCGTCAGTTTAGAATGGCTTATATAGAGCTGCCCAAGAAACAAGGTAAATCAGAGCTTGCAGCGGCTATAGCTCTTTATTTATTATTTGCTGACGGTGAGGCTGGTGCGGAAGTATATTCTTGTGCTAATGACAGACAGCAAGCGTCTATCGTTTTTAATACTGCTAAAGAAATGATTAATCAAAATCTTGGTTTAAAAAAATCATCTAAAATTGTTGATAGTATTAAACGTATTTCATTTCCTCACGCAAACAGTTTTTACAGAGTTTTATCTTCAGAAACAAAAACAAAGCAGGGATTTAACGTTTCTGGACTTATTTTTGACGAGATATTTGCACAGCAGACAAGAGATTTGTTTGATACAATGACAAAATACACAGGAGATGCCAGACGACAACCGCTCTACTTTATAATAACCACGGCGGGACGTAATAAAAATAGTATTTGCTACGAGTTGCATACAAAAGCTAAAGGAATATTGGACGGCTCGAAGTTTGACACAGCTTTTTATCCTGCCGTCTTCGGTCTTACGGAAAAAGACAACTGGGAAGACGAAGAAGTGTGGAAGCGTATAAATCCGTCTATAGGGATTACTGTTCCTATGAAAACAATAAGAGAGGCTTTTGAACAATCGAAACAAAACCCCGCCGAGGAGTTGCACTTCCGTCAGTTCCGCTTGAATGAATGGACTAATTCTGATATTCGTTGGATGCCGATGGACAAATGGGACGCTTGTGGAGAGATTTTTGACTTGACCGCTTTCGAGGGACGTAGTTGTTACGCAGGTCTTGACCTTTCTCAGACAAGCGACCTTACTGCTCTGGCACTCGTGTTTCCTCCATATGAGAACGACAGCAAATATACTGTTGTACCGTTTTTCTGGCTTCCAGAAGAAGTTATAGACTTCCGTACTCGGAGAGACCACGTTCCTTATGCTGTATGGAAGAAGATGGATGTTTTTAATACAACAGAGGGTAACGTTGTCGATTACGATTTTATCGTATTCTTTATTGAAAAACTCTCTAAACGATTCCGTATACTTGAACTCGCTTATGACAGATTCGGGTCTGAGAAAATACGGCGTGACCTTGAAGAACTTGGATATGAGCAAGGCTTTACTGTGTTTCCGTTCGGACAGGGAACATTGAGTATGTCGCCGCCAACGAAAGACTTATACCAATTTGTAATGGAAAAGAAAATCCGCCACGGCAAACATCCTGTCCTTGACTGGAACATGGGTAATGTTGTCGTTGAGCAAGACGCAGCAGGAAATATTAAGCCGAGTAAGAAAAAATCTACAGAAAAAATAGACGGAGTTGTTGCAATGATTATGGCTTTATCAAGAGCGTATGACAACTTCGCTGACAGTGTCTACGAACATAGAGGATTGCTTTTTGTATAACAAAATGCTTTCAATAAAAGGGGAAACGAATGAATAACATTGTTAAGACGCTTGGAGCAACTAACAGTAAGACTATCGGTGAACGTGAGCCATATGATTTTTATGCAACAAACCCCCGTATGGTGAAAAAGTTACTGGAAGTTGAAAAGTTTAATTTAAATATATTAGAGCCTTGCGTAGGGCTTGGTCATATATCGGCAGTATTAGAACACAGAGGATATAAAACATATGGCATTGATATAATTAACCGTGGCAGTGTATATCAACACGAAATATCCGATTTTCTTCAATATGACAAGTTTTTTAATGGTGATATAATCACAAATCCGCCATTCAGACATTATGAAGCATTTATACGTAAATCTCTTGAAATAATACCGACAGGAAACAGAGTGGCGATACTTGGTCGAATACTTGCACTTGAGGGCAAATCAAGAGGAAATCTTTATGCCGAATATCCTCCGCAAAAAGTTTATGTATTCAGCAGCAGACAAGTATGTGCTATAAACGGAGAATTTGAAAAAGTCAAAGGTTCCGCACAAAACTATGCATGGTATATTTGGTTAAAAGGCTACAGAGGAGAAACAGTGGTGAACTGGATAAATTAGAGGAGACGTTATGAATATTTTTAAATCTATTTTTAAAGCCAGAGACCGTCCAAAGAATTATGTCGGCGGTGGCTGGTCTTTTCTTTTCGGTAAAACTACAAGTGGTCAGTCTGTAAACGAACGAACAGCAATGCAGACATCGGCTGTATATGCGTGTGTGCGAGTGCTTGCTGAATCTATCGCCAGTCTTCCGCTCCACGTTTATGAACGCACCGATGACGACGGAAAAAAGGTCAAACCAAGTCATCCAATATATACTCTGTTACACGAAGAGCCAAACCCTGAAATGACATCTTTTGTTTTCAGGGAAACATTGATGACACATTTATTACTGTGGGGTAACGCATACGCACAGATAATAAGAAATGGACGTGGCTACCCTATAGCGTTATATCCGTTATTACCTGATAAAATGCAGGTTGACCGCACAGAAAGTGGTCGAATCATCTACACATATTGGGGAGAAGAAAGGCAGGTTACTTTATCAAAAATCGATGTACTTCACATACCGGGCTTAGGTTTTGATGGGCTTATCGGTTACTCTCCGATAGCTATGTCAAAAAACTCTGTAGGATTAGCATTGGCGACAGAGGATTATGGAGCTACTTTTTTTGCTAATGGTGCAAGACCAAGCGGAGTTTTAGAACATCCCGGGGTAGTGAAAAATCCTGAGCAATTGCGTGCGAGTTGGCAGAGCCAGTTTTCAGGAGCAAACGCTCACAAAGTAGCTGTGTTGGAAGAGGGTCTGAAATACCATCCGACATCTATACCTCCTGAGCAAGCACAATTTTTAGAAACAAGAAAGTTTCAGATAGCGGAAATTGCTCGTATTTTCAGAGTACCTTTACACATGATTGGCGATTTGGAAAAATCATCATTCAGCAACATAACCCAACAATCGCTCGAATACGTGAAATATACACTGACGCCTTGGATAGTACGGTGGGAACAATCAATGCAACAAGCACTTCTGCTTCCGGGAGAAAAAGACAGAATGATGATAAGGTTTAATGTTGACGGTCTCTTGAGGGGCGACTACGAAAGCCGAATGAAAGGTTATTCCATCGGCATTCAAAATGGTTTCGTGTCGGTAAATGACATTCGCAAATTGGAGGATATGAATCTTTTATCTGATGAAGACGGCGGCAATTTACACTTTGTAAACGGAAATATGGTCAAACTTCGTGATGTTGGTGCTGCTTACATGAGGTTTAGAGAAAAAACAAGAAGAGAAAATGAAGAAAATAATGAGACTGAAAGTGAGGATTTATGAGAAAATTTTGGAACTGGGTAAAAAACGAAGAGGGAGTAGAAGAACTTCGTATTGGTGGTTATATAACCGACGATGATTTTTTAGCTTCTTTTTTTGATAGTACCACACCAAATGAGTTTAAAGAGCAGCTTAATGTAAGAAAAGGCGATATTACTGTTTGGATAAACAGTCCGGGCGGTGAAACAATAGCTGCTTCGCAGATTTATACTATGCTAAAAGAATATAACGGTAATATCACGGTTAAGGTTGACGGCATTGCGTGGAGTGCGGCAAGCATTATAGCTATGGCTAGTGATAATGTCTTATTGTCTCCAACGGCTTTGCTAATGATACATAATCCGCTTATGGGTGTTTATGGCGAGGTTTCAGATATGGAACAGGCTATAAATGTACTGAACGAGGTTAAAGAAAGTATCATTAACGCCTATCAGCTTAAAACTGGTCTGCCAAGAACGAAAATATCCAGACTTATGGACGCAGAAACATTTATGAATGCTCGCTCTGCTATAGAAATCGGTTTCGCTGACGGAATGCTGTACGGCAACGCTGATGAGTTGGAAAGCGTTACAGTAGACCGTATGACTTCTGTTGCTGCAACTGCGGGAGCGTTCCGCTCAAGGTTCAGGAATAACAAAGGTTTACAGAAACCCTCTCCTGTTATTTCATATGAAAACAATGGTGTACCAATAGAGTCTTTAGAAAAACGACTGAATTTAATTATCCATTAGGAGGAAAAAATCATGAGTAAAACTGTATTAGAATTAAGAGAAGAACGTAACAAACTATGGAACACCGCTAAGAATTTTCTGGATTCCAAGCGTGGCTCTAATGGTCTTGTACCTCCAGAAGTGGCTGCCGAATACGACAAAATGGAAGCTGATATGATAAACCTCGGCAAAGAAATAGAACGTCTTGAACGTCAAGCGGCTTTTGATATTGAACTTAACAAACCGACCTCAAATCCTATCAAAAATATGCCATCAAATTATCCCGATGTTAAAACAGGTATAGAATCCGAGGAATATAAAAAAGACTTTCTGAACATTATGCGTGGAAAACCACAAGTTCACAATGTTCTTAGCACAACGCCTGACATTGACGGCGGGTATTTGGTGCCTGTGGAGTTTGACCGTCGAATAGTCGAGGGGCTTTCTGAGGCTAATGTTATACGCCGTTTGGCAAGACGTATCCGTACAACAGCGGAACGCAAAATTCCTGTTCTTGCTTCAACACCTGTAGCAACATGGACAGCGGAAAATGCTGAGTTTACCGAGAGCAATCCGACTTTTGCACAGAAAACCATTGATGCATTCAAACTTACAGTTCTTTCGAGGATAAGCACGGAATTATTGCAAGACTCTATGTTTGACTTGGCAAGCGAACTTATAAGTCAGTTTATACGTGCCTTTGGGGTAGCTGAAGAGGAGGCTTTCTGCGTCGGTACAGGTTCAGGTCAGCCGACAGGTATATTTACAGCCCAAGGAGCAGATGTCGGAGTTACTATAGGGACGACTGCTATTAAAACGGACGACCTTATAGACCTTATATATAAACTGAAAAGCCCATACCGTCGAAACGCTGTGTTTTTGATGAAAGACATAACTGTGTCTGCTGTTCGTAAGCTGAAAGACAACAATGGTCAGTACCTGTGGCAACCAAGCGTACAGGCTGGTGAGCCAGACAGACTGCTGGGTTATCCGCTCCACACTTCACCATATGTGCCTGCGGTTGAAGACGATTCTCTGCCTGTGGCGTTCGGTGACTTTAACAACTACTGGATAGCTGACAGAGCGGGCAGAACGGTACAGCGACTGGATGAGCTTTATGCAACAAACGGTCAAGTCGGTTTCTTAGCCGCACAGCGTGTGGACGCTAAAGTTATTTTGTCAGAGGGTATAAAACTGATTAAAATTTCGGGTTCTTAGAAATGGAAAATGTTATTGAAAAGCACAGCAAACTAGTCGAATTGGTAAAATACAATCTTATTTTACAACATGATAAAGACGACACATTGATTTTGAGATTTGTTATATCTGCCCTTGATTATGCTGAAAAATATCAACATTTGGAGACGGGATATTATACAAATAAACCTATACCTCCATCTACAGAACAAGCGGTGATAATGCTTTCATCTCATTACTACGAAAGCAGAGATGGAAGCACTGGCGGTTTTTTTGCTGATAATGTAAATGCAAGCAGGCAGATTTGGGATACAGTTAATAATCTTCTGCGTCTTGACCGCATTTGGGGGGTATAGTATGTCTTTTGGGAAAATGAACAGCTTTATCGACATTGTAACAACTAAGACAATAAAAGACCCAGAAGGCTTTACAACTACAGAAGATGAGATTATTACTTCTGTGCGAGCGTATAAAGAAAATCGACACAGCAATGAAAAATGGGCTAACATGGCGGCTTTTTCTGCTGCGACAGTTATGTTTCGCTTTCGGGTAATACCGAATTTGAAAGTTGACACAACGCATTTTATAATTTGCGACGGAGAGCGGCACAACATAGTCAGTGCTGAAGATGTGCGTAACCGTGGTATGTATGTAGAGGTTTTTGCCGACAAAATAAAATCTTCAAAAAAATAATTTATGAGGTGGTTTAAATGGCAAAATTAGATGTTGTAATTCCTGATGATTGGCTCTCAAGGCTCTCCAGATTGGAAGAGAACACAGAACCAATTACCCGATCTATGCTTGAGGCTGGCGGTAATATTGCTGTAGGTGCAGTGAGGTCTAATTTACGGTCTGCTGTAGGCTCTAACACTAAGAAGCCGTCCCGTTCTACAGGAGAGCTTATGAGTTCTCTCGGTGTGTCTCCTGTCAAGCGTGACCGCAACGGAGACCACGATATAAAAGTAGGTTTCAGAGAGCCACGTCGTGGTGGCGGTTCACCTAATGCCAGAATAGCCAATGTACTCGAACACGGTAGACATGGTCAGCCGCCAAGACCGTTTTTGCGACCTGCTAAAGCGTCATCAAGACAAGCGGTTATAAATGCTATGCAATCGAAATTTGATGAGGAGATTAACCGAATATGAGCCTTTTGGAAGAGCTTAACATTATTATGGACAGTATTTCTATTCAGGTTCATACGGGTGTTTTCGATGATGAAGCACCAGATGAGTACGCTGTCCTTACGCCGATGAGTGATGTTTTCGACCTTTTTGCGGACAACAAACCGCATATTGATGTTCAAGAGGTACGTATATCGCTTTTTTGCAAAGCAAATTATAAAAAAAGAAAAAATGAAATAGTACAAAAACTGATGAACACTGACATAACAATAACCGACAGAAGATATATCGGTTATGAGGACGATACAAAATACCACCACTACGGGATAGACGTAGCAAAAGAATATAACTTTGAACTGCACTTAACCTAAAGAATTAGGGTGCCGTAAGGCGGTTTTTGCCTTGGCAAAACTACTGAAAGATATGGAGGAATAAAATGGCGACGATAGGACTTGATAAATTATATTACGCAAAAATAACTGAAGACCCGATTACGGGATATGAAACTTACGGTACACCACAGATTCTTGCAAAAGCTATGACTGCGGAGCTTTCTGTTTCTTTGGCGGAAGCTACGCTTTTCGCCGATGACGGCATAGCAGAAACTGTACGTGAGTTTTCGAGCGGTACGCTGACATTAGGTGTCGCTGACATAGGAAACGCAGTAGCCGCAGATTTAGTCGGAGCGAGAATTGATTCAAACGGTGTTCTTGTTTCCGCAGGTGAAGATGTCGGGGGTTATGTAGCGATTGGATTCAGAGCAAGAAGAAGCGACGGCACATATCGTTATTTCTGGCTGTATCGTGTACGATTTGGTGTGCCAAGCACAAGCCTTGCGACAAAGGGTGATACAATAACATTCCAAACTCCGTCGATTGAGGGTTTAGTTTCTCGCCGTATAAAACCTGACGCTGAAGGTCGCAGACCGTGGAAAACAGAAGTTAACGAAAGCGACGGAGATGTAAGCTCGGATATTATTAATTCATGGTATGACGCAGTGTATGAACCAGAATTTATCTCTGATATGGAGGAATAAATTATGAACGACAGAAGTGCAACTATAAACCTTGGTGGCATGGAATTTGAGCTTGTTCTAACAACTAAGGCGACAAAAGAAATAGCCAAACGCTATGGCGGTCTTGAAAATTTGGGCGACAAGTTGATGAAAAGCGAAAACATCGAATCTACATTAGGTGAGGTAACTTGGCTTATATCACTTCTCGCCAATCAAAGCGTGCTTATTCACAATCTGAAACATCCAAATGACAAACAAACTGAGGTCACAGAAGAAATGCTTGACCTGTTGACATCGCCTGCGGATATGGCTTTGTATAAAGACGCTATTACCGAAGCTATGAACAGAGGTATGAAGCGTAATGTTGAAAGTGAAGCAGACCCAAAAAACATAAAAGTCGAGTAAATGATGACGAAACATTTACTCGACTTTTGTATTATGGGACTGTCCACTTGAATCGTACAGAAGATGAAACGTGGCTTACTCCCATAGGTCTTTTATTAGACCTTTGGGAATGTCATAAACAATATAACGGAATATCGAAGCCTAAGCGGGAAGTATTTATTGATGATATTATTCCTGACGGTATATAGAGTTTTAAGAAGTAAATAGCATTCAAAATGTGAATCATGAAAATTAAATATAAAAAATTTGCTGTAGCTACTTTTTCATTAGTGATAAGTAGCTTTTTTATTGCAAATATATTAGCAATATATTTATAGCTGTCAAGTATTCCTTGATGGCTATTTTTTTGACCTTTTACTAACTTGTTTTAGCACATAACACCAGAAAGTAGGTGAGATTTTGGCATGAGATAATTTCGGTTTTAAAATCGGTGTCGAGGGTGAGCGTGAGTTCAAAGCGGCATTGCGTGATATAAACCGTGAAGTTAAAGTTTTAGGCTCTGAAATGAAGCTCGTATCCTCGCAATTCGACAGGAGCGACAACTCTGTCGCTGCTTTAACCGAACGTAATCGTGTCCTGAACTCATCTATTGAGACGCAAAAAGACAAAATTTCAATGCTCCGTGAAGCTCTGAGGAATGCTTCAGATTCTTTCGGTGAAAATGACCAACGGACGCAGAATTGGCAAATAGCACTTAACAATGCCCAAACTGAGTTAAACGGTTTAGAGCGTGAACTTGGAGAAAATGAGCAGGCTCTTGAAAATGTAACAAGAGGTTTTGACGAAGCAGGACGACCTGTTGACGAGTTTGGCAACGTAATTGAGGACGCAGCGGATTCTTCAGATAAAGCGGGGCGTGCTTTAGAGGTTCTTGGCGGCATTGCTAAAGGTATCGGTGTGGCTCTCGCTGCGGCTGTTGCTGCTGTCGGAGCAGCGGTTAAAGTAGCAGGTCAGTATATTAACGACAGCATAAACGTCTATGCCACTTTTGATGACTCAATGAGGCAAGTAGCCGCCACTATGGGTATGAGTGCAGATGAAATAGCAAACGGCAGTGAGGCTTGGACACTTTTGCAAAATGCAGCAATGGACGCAGGTATAAACACACGTTTTTCGGCTTCTGAAGCGACCGAGGCTCTTAACTATTTAGCTTTGGCTGGATATGATGCCGAGAAAGCCGCTGCAACACTTCCCGGAGTTTTAAATTTAGCCGCTGCGGGCGGTATGGATTTAGCTAGAGCTTCTGACCTTGTAACAGACGCTATGAGTGCCTTGCAAATGGAAACTAAAGACATTGATATGTTTATGGACCAGCTTGCCAAAACCTCGCAAAGCTCTAACACAAGCATTGAACAGTTAGGCGACGCTCTTCTTAGGACGGCGGGAACGGCGACTTCTACAGGGCAGGATTTAACTGTTATAAATACAAGTCTTGGCATATTTGCTGACAACGGTTTAAAAAGTGCTGAAGCGGGTACCGCCATACGTAATGTTCTGTTATCATTGGCAGCTCCGACAAATCAAGCGGCAGATATGCTTAATAATCTTGGCGTATCTGTTTATGACAGCGAAGGCAGTATGCGTCAGATCAATGAAATTATGGATGATTTGGCTGATAGTCTTGACGGATTAAGTCAAGAGGGTAGAACACAAGCATTAAATACTATTTTTAACAAAACAGATTTGAACGCCGTTAATTTCCTTTTGGAAGGAACAAATGGTCGTTTTGAAGAGCTATCAGCTACAATTCGTGATAGTGCAGGTGCAGCAACCTTAATGGCTGAAACTATGGAATCAGGTCTTGCGGGGTCACAGCGTTCTTTAAACAGTGCTGTCGAGGGTATGCAGATAATGATTGGTTCATTATTTGCGGATATGAAAAAAGGATTTGTTGACGACGCAACAGATATTTTAAGAAGGTTTACTGGTAATTTGCGTAAAGCAGAGGGAGACTGGGAACTTATCGGAGAAGCCGTAGGCGGGTTAATAACCGATGCAATAAATTTCATTGCTGACGCTTTGCCGCAGGTCGTTGAAATAGGTGTTCAAGTCGTTACAATGCTTGGCAATGCGATTATAGACAATTTGCCGACAATAGTCGATGTGGCAACAACGCTTATAATGACGCTGATTGATACCGCTATTTCCGCTTTGCCCAAAATGACAGAGGGTGCTGTTCAGCTTGTGCTGGCTTTGGTTGACGGTATTCTGGAAAGTCTGCCCGCTCTTATGGAGGCGGCTGTTGTAATGATAGCCACTCTTGTCGAAGGGATAGCTTTAGCTTTACCTGACCTTATCCCAACAGCGGTAGAAGCTGTTGTTACAATTGTTAAGGGTCTGGTAGACAATTTACCGATGTTACTTGACGCTGGACTTGAGCTTGTGCTTGGTTTGACACAAGGTATACTGAACGCTATACCTGAGTTAATATCTGCGTTACCTGACATTATTATTGGAATTGTAAATTTTATAATTTCTTCTATTCCTAAAATAATAGAAGCTGGCATAGAGCTTTTGGTTTCGCTTGTTAGAGCATTACCAGAAATAGTTACATCTATTGTTGCGGCGATACCAGAGATAATTGCGGGAATAGTCGCAGCGGTTTTGGATTCTATACCAGAGATAGTTATGGCTGGTGTTCAGCTTTTTATTGCTTTAATAGAAAACCTTCCGCTGATTATACAGACAATAATACAAGCGATACCGCAAATAATCACAGCTATTATAAGTGCTTTTACAGGTCGCTTTTCTGATATGTACGAAACAGGCGAAGGACTGCTCGGTGCAATGTTACAAGGTTTGCTTAGTTTTGTCGGAAACATTATCAGTTTCTTTCAGGACACATTTGCAGAAATATTCAATTTAGCTCGTGAGATATTCGGCGAGATACTTGGTTTTTTCAAAAGTTGGGGTCAATTACTATGGGATGTATTTAAAGCTGTGCTGGAATTTATCTGGAGCTTAGTAAAAGAAGTCTTTAATAACATTAAGCGGTTCTGGGATACATGGGGTTCGACTATAACGGCTTACTTCACTATGGTATTTAATAATCTGCGAGCTTTATTCGAGATGGTTTGGAGGCAAATACAAAATGTACTCCAGTTAGCTATAAATACAATTCAAAATGTGATTAAAACGGTACTTGCTCTTATACGAGGCGACTGGGAGGGTGCTTGGAATGGTATTAAGAACATTTTCATCGGTATATGGGAATATATTCGTAACACACTACAAAATATACTCACTTTCATAAAAGATATTTTCGGCAATATTAGAAATTTCCTTATGAATATTGACCTTATGGAAATCGGTCGTAACATGATGCAAGGTCTTAAAAACGGTATTATGAGTATGGCAAATTCGATTATGGATGGTGTGAAGAATATCGGTAACAATATTACAAACGGTTTTCGTAATATATTTGGTATTAACTCACCGAGTAGAGTGTTCGCCGAGCTTGGTGGTTATCTAGCCGAAGGTATGGGCTTAGGTTTTAGCTCTGAAATGGACACTGTTAGCGATGGTATGTTAAATGTTCTGAGTGAACTTGCTAAAGACTTTGACGATACTGTATCAGAAATACAGGATATTTTTGCTGAGGGTATTGAGATAGGTCTTGGCAGTGGTTTTGGAGACGCTATTGACAAAATTAAAAAGGATATGGCAATGATACCGTCTACTGTGGGAACTCCAACTATCGGTGTCGATACAAGTATAAATGATGTGACTGGTAGGTTAAGCAATCTGAATGACAGCCGATATAACGGACTGCCCGTAAACAGTCCGCTTTTCACAATCCAGCAAATGATTGTACGTACAGATGATGATATACGCAAAGTGTCGCAAGAACTATACAAACAAATTGAAAGAGGTTCAAGGGCGCAAGGCAGATTAAGTTTTGTATAAATTTTAGGAGGTAATATGGCTTTTGTTTTTAACGGCATATCCTCAAAAGACAAAGACATAACGGCAAGGCTTACCTCTTGGCAAGCATTGTCTGCTCTAAGAAATTCATTTGTATTTGTACCAAGCAGGGCTGGAAAAATTGATTTTGGCGGTACTGCTGCTGAAAAGATTATCATGTTTAAATGCAATATATTCCCTCAATCTGATTTCAGTTCTTTGATTTCTGTGTTGGATGATGTAGCCAAATGGCTAAACCCAGATAACGGGCTTTGTGAACTTATGCTTAACGATGTTCCAGACCGATACTTTATGTCAAGATTACAAGAGGCTGTTGACTGCGAACGGCTTGTGCGGTCATCTGGCGCGTTTGATTTGAATTTCATATGTCCAGACCCGTTTGGCTATGCTTTGGCGGACGAAGTGTTTACACTTTCGTCAACTGGAATATACAGTATAAACAGGCTCAAGGGTAATACAGCATCAGAGCCTGTTTATTTTCTTAAAGGTGTGATTTCATCAAGTACATCATCATATGTTTCTATTATTACAAACGATGTTGAACTGCGGATAATCTGCGAATTGAACGTTGGTGAAATATTGATTATTGACAGTAGTAAAGTTACAGCGAAAATAGTAAATGCTCAAGGTGTAATTACTAAAAACGGATTGCCGTGTTTGCAGGAGCTTTACTTTCCAGTGCTTCAGACAGGTACAAACGTAATCAGCATAACTACAAACAGTGCGACGTTTACAGAACTCAAAATACAAGCAATGAGCCGTTGGAGGTAATTATGTTGAAATATATTTTGCAAACAAAAGAAGATTTTACAGGTGAGTTTCCTATAACCGTTCGTACTTCTGCTCTGTGGCGTTTTAACGAGGCGACTCCTGACAGAAATACACAATTGACCGATTCATCAGGAAAAAGCAGACACGTAACTGTACACAATTGGAGCGGAACTTCAGCCTCTCTCCCAAACGGACGACATGGCAGATATTTTCGTATGAATACTAATAATCCAACTACAGAGCGTACATATTTGACAGCAGTCAATGATGGCACGTTCTTTTCCGATATTGGCAATAAAATTGTTGTCGGTGGTTGGATAAACCCGACAACGTATACTATCGGTAATACATACTCACCGATTTTTAACACAAGGCAGGGACTGGGGTAGCCGATATTTTATATTTCGTTGATACAAGGTAGACCACGCATGATGTTGTATAATTCATCAGGAACGCTTATTTTAGACCAGTCCGAAACGCCAACGTTTAGTATGGTCAATGGAGGTTGGTATTTCATTGGTGCTATAATAACAGGTAGCACTTCACAAATGATACTTTGTGACCGTACAAGCGGAGTGGTATGGCTCGCACCTGTCAGAACATTTGCGGGAACGATAAACCAGACGTGTACCGCTGACATCGTCATAGGTATGCACGCTGACACGTACTGGTATGCTGGCGGTATTGACGACTGGTTTTTTGAAATTGACAGTGAAATGACAATATTGGATTTGGAGAGGTACTTCCGTCAATCTGTAATGGCTAACGGCGGCGATACGTCTGGCAATGTTGACGCTCTAACTGAACCAAACGCAGTGACATTGAGAAAAACGGTAATGTTTATCCTTCGAGTGGGGTTCTTACAAAAATCGCAACAAACTGTGCATTGTCGGGCGGCGGGCGTGTATCCGTATCAAGTGGAATTACAGCAGGTGTAACCGAAATCAGCTTGTTAGAAACATCGACATCTAACGACTTGATTAACTGGTCTGCATGGCAATCCGTAGGAACGGCTAGTGAGCTTCTCTCTCCAAACAGGACTTTTATCCGTTACAGAGTAACGCTTTTTACAAATAACACTACAATAACCCCAAAACTTTACAGCATAAGCCTGCACGATATACCAAGAAACCCATATGAGCAGTTGGGCTTTTCTCGACCTGTTATGCTGGACAAAAACGGAGTTTGGGAAGCTGTTCTCGAAAACGCTTATGACATAATTGTTAAGAGCGAAGTCAATGGATGAGACACACTTGAATTTAAAATGCCTTTTATTGACTCTAAAAGAAAAGCCGTAAATACTGAAAAACAAATTCATCTGGCAAAAGCCATATACACAGTCAGGACTGTTGCTGACGAAAAATCAGGAGACGGAAGTATCATAACATCTGTCTATGCTGAAGCTGTTTTTTATGACCTTGCTTTCAGTACAAATAAACAACCGAAAGAATTTGACTCAGAACTACCGCAAGTACCACTTGAATACGCTCTGCGAGGTACAGAGTGGCATGTCGGCGAGGTAACTGTTAAGACAATTAGGTCGTGGCAATGCGAAGAGCGAAATACTTTGGCTGTTTTGCGAATGGTCGCACAGGTACACGGTGGGGATTTGGTTTTGATAATACAGCAAAAACAGTAAACCTGTTAGCTTTCAGCGGAAAAGATAGCGGAGCGGTTTTCACTTACCGTAAAAATCTTATAAATATAAAACGAACTGTTGACACAAAAAGTCTTGTTACACGATTGTTCGCATTCGGAAGAGATGGTATGACTTTCCGAGGGGTTAATAATAACAAAGAATATGTCGAGGATTTTACATATTCAAATCAAGTGCGTGTAGCTACGCTTGACTGCTCAAATTTCACCAATCCTTATCAGATGTTGGAGTTTACAAGAATGCGTCTTGCAGATTATTCGAGACCTCGCATTTCTTATGTTATGTCGGTTATGGACTTATCTATTTTGACAGAGTACGAACACGAGAAATGGGAACTTGGGGACATTGTTACAGTTGACGACCGTAATCTTGATTTGCAGATTAAAACAAGAGTTATCGGAGTACAATACAATGTGCAAGAACCTTGGAAAACTGTAATTTAGCTTTCAACTAGATTTCGTGAGCTTGGCGATTCTTCTATTACAATTGTCAGAGACCAACTCGACCAAGCGGACTTTGTCGGAAACGAAATGAGGGATAGTGTACCATTTAACCATTTGCGTAACTCACGGGCTGACGACGGTTTTGCCTATTGGCAAAATTCTGGATTTACAGTTGACACTGACAATGGTGTGACAGGTACAGCTTCTTTTAAAGCGGTCGGTGGTTTTGGTGTTACAAAGAGTATGGCTCAAACGGTACAACCGTCGTCAAGGCGAAGCTATACAATATCCGCACAGATTGCTTCTGAAAATCTGGTAAAAGGTACGAACGGTAAAGTTGGTGTTGAGCTTGTTTTTTAATACGCTGACGGCAGTACAGAGACCAGATTTATTGATTTATTTTTTTGTTGACTTAGGACTTTCTCAAGGTTCCAGTCCAAGTAACAGAGCAATCCGATAATCAGGTTTAGCTAAAGAACTGCGAGCAGTCACAAAAGTGGCTGCTTTTTTTCATGCGTTAAGAAAGGGGGAGGACGTTATGAATGAACTGCAAACAATATACGATTTTTTGGGACGTTTGTTAGGTTGGTATGTTGGTGGAACTGACGGTTTTGTTTACGCTTTAATTATTTTTATTGCTGTTGACTATATCACAGGTGTTTTGTGTGCCGTTGTAGAAAAAAATCTGTCAAGCAAAATAGGTGCAAGAGGTATTGTAAAGAAAATAATGATAATGCTTCTTGTAGGTGTGGCTCATTTGCTGGACATACATCTGTTTAACCAAGGTACTGTGTTAAGGACAGTTGTTATTTCTTTTTACATGGCTAACGAGGGGCTGTCTATACTGGAAAACGCAATCAGTATAGGGCTTCCTGTTCCGCAAAAGTTAAAAGATGTTTTGGCAAGTGTGCGTGAAAAGAACAATAAAAAAGAAGAAAAATAAAGAGAGGTACACAAATGAGACACGGTATTGGATTTACTTTTAACAACAGGCATAGTTCTGAATTTAATATTATGGCAAGGTCTGACGACAGGAGTCTGCTCCCTGAGAAGAGACGTAATGATTATACAATCCCGGGGCGGGACGGTCGGCTTGATTTCGGAAACAACACATTTGATTCTCGTATTATATCCGTTACGCTTTCTCTTATATCTCCCAATTTGCCTAATTTACGTGATACCGCACGCAGAACAGCACAGTGGTTATCTGGAGAAGGGCTTCTAATATTTGATGATGAGCCGAAAAAAGCATACAGAGCGAAAGTTCACTCCCCTTTAGAATTGTCGCAATTTTTAAGTATAAGCGAAACTGTAGTCCCTTTTGATTGCAGAAGACCTTTTGCGGAAAGTCCCGAGTATAATCAGATAACTGTAAGCCCTTTAACTGGTTCTCCAGAAGAAACTTTAGTAATACCAGAAGGGACAGCGGATATGCCTGTAATAATACACATTCAAAATATAGGCACAACAGATATACGAAACATTACTATTACGAGAAAGGTAGGTATTTAATATGGCAAATGCCTCAAGATGGCTTGAAATAGCTACACTAAATCACTTTTTTAGAAATACATCTGTTACAAGCCCCGCACAAACATTTTTGGCGTTATATACGTCAGACCCTACAGAGTTTGATACGGGTATGGAAATATCAGGCGGAGGTTATGTGCGTCAGCAAATCACATGGGGAACTCCGTCTCAAGTTGCAGGGATAAGTACAATTTCAAACAATAACGCAATAGCTTTTCCAGAGGCAACTTCAGACTGGACGAGTGCAGGCGAAAAAATAACACACTGGGGCATACGTACTGCTGTTACAGGCGGTAATCTATTAGCTTATGGTGAGTTTACAGACCCAACGTCAATCAATGACGGTAAATATGATGTTACTGTGAACGACCAATTCAATGTCGGTATAGGTAGAATTAACCTGCAATTTAAAAATCGTGCGAGTTTGTGGTTACAGTCAGCCGCTTTAAATCATTTTTTCAGAAGTGTTCCCGTTCCAAGTCCACAGGAAGTTTATTTGGCTCTTTATCGCACAGACCCGACACCAGAAAATATAGGTGCTGAAATATCGTATCAAGGTTATTCCAGACAGCTAATTACTTTTGACCAACCACTACAGACATCTGCTACAGCGGAGATAAGAAACAGCCAAACTATTAACTTCCCGATAAACAATGTTGAAACTCCCCCGATTGTCAGCTTTGGTATTCATACGGATATGACTGGCGGTGAGCTGGTAGCCTTTGGTTCTTGGAATATAGGAAGAAGTTTATTGGCTGGTATGCAATTTTCCGTCGGTGATGGCGGACTGGAAATCAGTATGGATTAGGAGGTGAGACCGTCTGTTTAATCGAGGGCATTTTAATCGAGGAAAGTTTAATACATCAAGTGCTTATCTTGAAATGACTGGGAAAGCTGATTTTTATCTGATAGCAGATATTACAGCGAATTTTAAGATAAACGCTTCGAAAATAATCTCCGTGTTCACTGTGAATGCAGACGGTTCTTTTTTTACTAGAGCGACTGACAACGCTTTTGCTTTACTGTCTTTAAGAGGGAATGTTATAGCTAACTTAATAATAACCGCACCTGAAATAGACTCAGATATTCTAATTAACAGCAATGGTATACATACGATTATGTTGCCAGACAACGCTTCAGCTAATCTGAATTTGTCTGGACGTATTATAGCTCACATTTATATAAAAGCGGCAAATGTAAACGGATTTATAAGCCTTATGGCAAAAGGCAAGTCAACTGTAAGGATAAGAATACCGAAGACATACGGTTCTATTGACTTACAGTTAAAAGGTATAGGTACTCGCAGAATATGGCAAACAGAACAAGATGCTTATTTTTATTTGGACAGCTATGGAGTCTTTAGACAGAGAGATATTTTATATATCTCTCTACCGGGATTGGTGTTAAGACCGAGCAGTGAGCTTATCATAGACACCGACCAAATGACCGTTATGTTAGACGGCGTTAATGTAACAAGATACTTTAGCCCAGACAGCGAGTTTTTTAAACTTCGACCGGGGAATAACCTACTAATATATGAAGATGGCGTACAAAATCGTGATGTACAATACATAATACTTTGGAAAGACTTATGGCTGTAATGAAAATCATCATTAACCAAAGCAAAGGTGGTATTAATAATGGCAGGTGCTAATATTATTCAAGTTTATGACCAGAACAAAAATCGTCTGGCGTTTTTACAAAATGCATTTAATATCGGCTATCACAAAAAAATAAACGCTTTGTGGTCAGCCGATTTTTCTTTACCATCAGAGGACCCTAAAAATGATTATTGCAAGCCGTTTAATTATGTAGAGCTTTTTGACGGGACAGAACGGGTAGAGCTTTTTCGTATTGTCGGAGCAGACCTTACTAGAAGCACAAACGCCGTAACTGTTTATCAGTGCGAGCATGTACTCGCAACACTTATGGACGATGTACTGTTTCAGTATCATCAAATCGGAAATACGGGAGTTTTTACAAAGGCGGTCATTCGATATATATTAGACCGCCAGACCGAACATAATTGGCAACTTGGTATATGTGATTTTAACCGCCAATTTGAGTACAAATGGGAGAATGAAAATCTGCTCGCCGCACTGTTTTCGGTAGCAAGACCGTTCATGGAAAGGATTATCTGGTCTTGGAACACGAGAAAATATCCGTGGACTATACATCTACAAACTTTAGGCGACGAGATAAAAAGTGAAATAAGGTATGCTAAAAACTTAACAGAGATAACAAAGACGGTAGACGCAACCAGCGTTATAACAAGGCTATACTGCCTTGGTTATGGTGAGGGTGATAATCAACTCGACATCCGCTCCGTTAACAATGGTATACCTTATCTCGACGCTCCAACTATGACAACGTGGGGACATAAGGCTTCAATACTTGTAGACAGACGATTTGAGAACGCTGAGGCTTTGAAAGCTCACGGACAAAGGATACTGAACAATGCAGGGAATCCGTTTGTTTCATACGAAGCTTCAGCTCTTGACTTGTTTAGTATCACAGGACAAAGGTTTGACAAATATGAAGTTGGCGATATGGTTCGTATTATTGACCCTATAGACAACATAAATGAAACTTTTCCTATTGCTGAGATTGAGAAAACGGACATTACAGGCAGTCCTGCGGATATAAGAATAACAATCGCCAATAAAAGTAAAGATTTAGCTGGGAGTATTAACGAGCTTCAAAACAGAGCGTTGATTAACGATTTATACGCACAAGGGGCTACAAACCAAGTAATGGTTAACTTCGCTGATAACGCTGACAGGGATAACCCCGCATTATTACAGCTATATATTCCAGATACTATGGTGCGTGTCAATTCTTGTGTTCTTAGACTTGAATTTGAAGCATTTCGAGCGTTTAGCCGTGGTATTGAGAGTACCGAGCAGCAGGTAATTACAACAACGACCTCTAACCAAATAGCACCGACAACAAGCACGACGGCTGTACAGACACCTACAACGACAAGCACACAACAGACAGCTCAGACAACGACATCAACTCAGCAAGTATCTCAGACAACGACAAGTACACAGCAAACATCCCAGACAACGACCAGCGGAGGTGGTACTACCGCTACATCATCAAGTGGAGGAGGCACAACAACGACTTCTGGCTCTGGCGGTGGTACTACGACAACGTCTCAAGCTGGTGGTGGTCAACAAATATCTGCTACTTATCAGCTTCTTTCTGACTTTGGTATTGATAGCGTTAGCACAGGTGGAAACCCACCGCATACGCATCTTATGCCGAATTTTGCTATGATAGGAAATATACAACCGCATACGCACCAAATTTCAATTCAAGCACATACTCACAGCATTACTGTTCCAAATCACACTCATAGCGTAAGCATACCAAATCACAGCCATAGTATTACTATACCCAGTCATAGCCATAGTGTGACAATCCCCGGTCATAATCACAGCGTTACCATTCCGGGTCATAACCACACAGTAACTATTCCCGGACATAACCATACTGTGACAATCCCCGGTCATTCTCATAGCGTAACGATACCTCCGCATACACACAGAATGGAGTTTGGCATTTTCAGGACTGGCGGAGCAAGTGTGGGACGACTGCATATAAACGGTCGATATGTACAAGATGTTCATCCCAGCATGAATATTGACATAGCTAATATGCTTGCGGATTCACGAGGAAGAATAGCCAGAAATACGTTTCACATGATTGAGATTTTTCCTGTGGCAACCAATAACAACCCATTAGCTTTAACGAGGATTGTAGCAAGTATTTTTTTACAGATATTTACGAATAGTCGTGGCCGTGGCGACTTTTAAACTAAACGAAAGGGGATAAAATATGCAAGAGATGTTCAAAGCATCGGTCAACTCTATACCGACATCACTGGCTGGAGATATAACCGCAACTGCCACAACTTTTTATGTTATTGATGATTCAAGGATACCAGAACCTCCTAATCTTCTTGTACTTGGAGAAAACTCTACCCAAGCTGAGACAGTAAAATTGGTAGAAAAAAACGGTATGCAGCTTACTGTAGAGAGAGGTTTCCAAGGTGTAGCCCGTGCGTGGTCTGCAGGTACTACAATATCTCGTAATTTTACAGCTTATGACCATGATACTTTTATAACAAATATTGAGGAGGTAGACAACAATATGGCAGGATTAGGATTTATGCAAGTTGGCAGTAAATTGTATGAGCATATATTCAACACCAATAACCCACACAATGTAACAAAGGAGCAATTAGGATTAGACGCTATTTTAAATGCGAAAAAGGAGTTAAATCCAGAAAGAATTTTAGTTACAATCGACAATCTGAATAATTACATTACCTCGGGTTTCTATGAATTTATACCAGTACCTCCATCAACTTTTCCCAATTCGTTAATCCACGCACCAACACTACCAGAGAATTATTTCAGCCTCATTGTTGACGTGTATCACAGTATAGAAGTTAGTAATGACCAGACTCCACATATTTATCAGTGGGCTTGTGCAGTTACCTCTGATACGTCATTTTATATGCTCAGATTTTCCAGAGACAACGGCAATAGTTTCAGTGAATGGACTTCAATTGTCCCAACAAACCATGCATCTGAACTCCCAGAATACGGAGTGGCAACAGATACTTTGTATGGTCATACTCGTGTCTTAGATGTTTTGAACTCTATATCTAGTACGGACGCACTATCAGCAAATATGGGCAGGGAACTTTCCGAAAAACTCGTGGAAGCGACTGAGCAAGTAAAGGGATATGCCGATAATTTGAGTTTATCATTAAATGACAGAATAAATACGCTTGAACTTGAACAATTTGAAACTGGAGAATGGACACCAGAACACGTAGGATTAAATCCTACATTTTTTACAACCAGAGTTGATGTTGCTACATGGGTCAGACGTGGAAATATAGTCTTTTTGTATGCTGATTTGTTGCTTACAAGGACAATGGCAACAACAACCTCTACTATGGTTTTTGATGGTTTACCTTTTGTTCCGAATCCCGAGAACCCTCAATATACATTGACGGATGTCAACCAAGTATGTGCATTTGCACCGCTAATACTTTCATCGGGAATTATTAATATATTTGCCGCCGTCAGTCCCTTGAACCATCTTACTTTCACAAATATAAGTGGCACAACACTAAATAATGGTAACTTAGGACATGGAACTGCAGTAGGAAATACTTTACGTGTACGTTTTAATCTAATGTATAAAACACAAATATAAAAAAGGAGAGATTATCATGACTTTAAAAAACTTAGGAACAGAAAACGAAAACATTTCAGTAAGTTTCATTCTTGACAGATTGACAGAAGACTATGTAAGCGTCAAAAGACAGATATATTTTGCGATGAATAACAACAAGTATCATTTAGGCGAGCCTCACCGTAAATCATTTATAAACAGTCAGCAAGGACGTGATTTGCTTGAAACTTCAGAAGATATTCCAACTAAGTATAAGCAGGCTATTTTTGATGTTTGGGGAGACGCTCCTACAATAGAAGAAGCAGAGCCAGAAGATGAAATTCCTCTTGACCCAATTCCAGAGGAAACGCTATAATCTAAAGAAGCGTTACAAACGTGAAAACGGAATGTAAGTTACTTGTTTTACGATTTGTAGATTGATTTACTTTTCTGTATTATGTATTTACGTTTTGATTTTAAGTGTATTTATTTTATTAATTCTTAGTGGAAGATTTGGATTTAGAGAAGTTCTTTGATAAGGTAAACCATAGCAAGCTGATAGAAGTGCTAAGCCGTAAAATAAAAGATGGCAGAGTAATATCGCTAATACACAAATATCTAAATGCAGGTGTTATGATAAA
>Ga0268261_10000117_pt1 | contig 48950 bp, 23 predicted proteins | sample TergutNc150P1_FD_190353 | JGI IMG/M metagenome (GOLD analysis project Ga0268261, IMG submission 190353) | Nasutitermes corniger P1 segment gut microbial community from laboratory colony in Florida, USA - Nc150 P1 (SPAdes) (version 2) | ecosystem: Host-associated > Arthropoda: Insects >... | reverse complement strand
AGTATTCACAACAACCCACCGCTGGGCCCTGTTATTACAGTATTCACAACAGCCCACCGCTGGGCCCTGTTATTACAGTATTCACAACAACCCAACGCTGGGCCCTTTTATTACAGTATTCACAACAACCCACCGCTGGGCCCTGTTATTACAGTATTCACAACAGCCCACCGCTGGGCCCTGTTATTACAGTATTCACAACAGCACACTGCTGGACCCTATCACTATTGAACTCAGAACAACCCACTGCTTGTCTTTCGCGTCGTAGAATTGCCCCACATACGGAACAGGAATTCAGCTGCAGGAAACAGAGGTGGTTGAAGGAAGGAGATCGGGGAGGCCATGGCCCGAAAACTGGCCGAAGAGCTGCAGTGTAAAAAAAAATAATAATATAATGACCGTAATGACGAAATAAGTGACACTACGGAACACCCTGCTGCTCATGCAGTGAATCAAACCACGGACCGTGGTCACTGTTACCACTGAGCTACCGATAAGCACCACTACACACAGGCATCCAGTTTACACTTGGCCACTGTTTCGGTTTGTGTGTGTGTTTCCAGACGCAACATTCTGGAATTTGGCGTGTTATCAAGCACACCGCTATGAAAGCTGGCTGTCACAGTAATGTCGACCATACTCTGTGGCTGATAAATGATCTGCCTGAAGAGGAACCTTGCCATCGAAACACGCAGGACAAAGCTTCATCTAAATATTATCAACACGAAATGTCTGTCTATAAAGAGACCCTTACCCTTAGTCGTGTACCGAACTGCACACGACAGACCAACACTCACACCCACACAAGACAACAGACGAATCTATGATCACGGGAGGCGTTAGGCTTTCAGAGAAAGATACAAATTACTTTCATTTTCGATCGCCCTTACATTATCTGCAAAAAAAAGAAAATTTTGGGTAAACACAGAAATAGGGAGAAAGATCAATTTAAAATTGTTCTGAATGTTGGAATTGGTTTGTAGCAACACATGTAAGCAGAAGGAATCTCACTGCTAGTCCCTGCAGTGTGCCAGCTGCATAATAAGCAGAGGTTTCATGACGTGTGTCGAGTAGAAAATGCATTCGTGTAATCGAACCAAGGACGATGAAACGAGCGAGGCATATTCATATGGCATGTGTAGGAGAGAAGATAAATGCATGCAGATTTCGGTGGGGAAACCTGAAGGAAGAATGGCTACTTGGCAGCAGTTCTGTATGATTCACAACCCGTGCCCTGACTGACTATATACCAACAAAATACAAGCAAATACATTAAACAGTTATATACATACATAATGTAATTCCAGGTTACAGTCAACAAGATTCAACTTTTATTGATTTATTTATTTTTACAAAAGATCTACATGTTTTAGGCGGTTCCTCCGCCCATCATCAGGAACATACAACTGTACATACAACTTCAGGTATTGTCAACCAGTACTGCTGTTAGCTGCTACCGTGGCAGTAGCAGTACAGTACTGTGTTTTTTTGCATCTGTGAGGTGTCTCAGTAATATCAACACATCTGACCAACAGTATTTTGTACAATAATTGTGTTTGTTAGTTACTTATAGTTACCTTTACGCTGTCACACTGTGTCTAAGGTTGTATATTGAAACTATGGTTACTCTAAGTAATATGGCTTCACTTCAAATTTAATTGCATTGAGCCAAGTGATGCTATCTAATAATACACATCATACATACATATTATGTAATAAGCAAACATCAATGCATGTAGTATTACTCTATAGTAATGGAGCATGCAGAATAAAAAATGCATACATACATACATACATACATACAAATATTTGTGTGTCAACTGAAATTTCCCTGTGTATTCGTAAATAAAAGACAATTACGGTTGCTTTAGAGTGCCTCTAGGTGTGATCTATTTACCTTTAATGGACTTAGCCAACATAGGAAAGAACATAAAATATGTTTCTGAGGTTGAGCTTCCACAGCGCAGTTGGGGGGCTGGGCGTTTCTTGTAATCTCACTAAAGGGTCATTTTGGGTGGTGAGGGGGGTTATATTCTTCACTGATTGAAAATTTACTTTTTGTTTAGGTCAAGTTTCCAGGCTATAAGCAGACAAATCTGCACAGGGAACAAACTTACAATTATCTGAACACTTTGTGCCCGTGAATTTGAGGAGTTCAAAAAACCATTGAATCCACTGACAGTTCCTTTGTAGAGGAGAACTAGGCTAAAATTTTTTTGTGTCCTGACAGTGAATAATGCAACTGGCAAATGCATATGAAGTTATCTGATCTAGCATCCTGCTTTAGTTTCTTACAGCTGTGTATTTTATATACTTCACCGTGAATACAGTAAGTATTCGGTGGTGTACAAAAAATTGTAATCCCAATTAATTATTTTCTCTTCGGTTTCGAAAGAAATTGTTATATTTCCCTGCTCTTACCATGCCACCCTTTGTCCCACCTAACCTCCTGCACGGCCACCAAATATAATTTATATCTTACTAATTTCCTGGCTACTGCTGTAAGTAAACTTGTCCTATACAGGTTCCTAACTTTAATCTTGCTAATTTCCTGGCTGCTGCTATAAGTAAACCTACGCCATACAGGTTCCTACCTTTTACGTACCAAATCTCATGTACCTTTTTCGTTGTATAGATCGTACCAAATTTTTTTTTCTAACCCTAGAAAGTGACCATGTTTCGTAACAAAATAATTTTATACAGTCAGGAGTTGTTAGCATTTCGTCCATCTCCAAGCTGGAGGACTAAACTTTGTAGGCTGTCCGCGAATACTTCTTCAATATATTCGCAGCCGCCCTTCACAATGGAAGCCCTTCCTCCTTTCCCAAACTGGGGAGGCGCAAATCCCAAATACTATTCAGTAAAACTCTGTTTAAATCTACACCGTGCACGAGGGGACTTGTCTTTTGAGATTCCTTTCTCTTTGTTACTTATTATGAACGCCTCTAAACGTAATTGTCGGAATTGAATTGGCTGGGACTCAAATTCAAATTCGCACTGCCATGAGATTAATTCTCTCAAAAAGAAATAAGCTTACAACAATTAGAATAAAATTTCATATAATCAGATTATTTACAAAATTAAGTAAAACTAGAAATTTATTTCATAACAGAATAAAACACGACAAATTTATGTAAAACATTCATCCTAGAACAGGTACAATTGGTGTAAATTTATAGCTCTACTCTTTCTTTAATCACGTTGGTAGATGACAGAGGGCGATGACGCCACATCCTGACCGCTTTAACCCCATGAAAGATATCTGGTTCCTATTCTACTCTAGGTTGTTTGGTCCCCAGCGCCAGTATGGTCTGGTACAGAATTTCTCATCTACAGGGTGTTTCTATGCCAAAACTAGCATCAGGGTGTTCGAGAATATTTACTGAAACCAACAACAAGCAACAACCATTGGACAAGGCATCATGAAGATGTTTACTTGCTTCAAGACAGAGATTTCCCTTATGTTACCGAAGATATCGTAAAAGAATCACCCAATACAAGTGTATCCTTTCCATTCAGAATCTTCTCAAGCAAGAAAGCAGGAATACTCACAATTCTTTGTTAAGCTGCTGCTGCTCGCTCTTCGTTAGAGTCAGTGTCCGCACACAGCCTGATGACAGCTTCAGACAATCGAAGTTACTCAGTCAAATTCAAAACTGTCATGGTCCTCTTTATTGGTTCAGACACATTCTCCTCAGAATCAGTAAGAACGTTTTACGTCCGAATTTCCAAATGTATTAACGAATGGCCTCCTGATCATGGGACCTAAGTGGCTGGAAGAAATTATTACCCTTCATAAGTGTGAAATTTCATTCATTAAAATCCTTGACGATTTTGAGGGCAAACGTCATTCAATACAGAACAATAAAGGAGGAGAATGGGATTGGGATATTGTACGAATTAGGCACTGGTGAAGTAGTACATATTAGAGAGTTCTTGTGAAATCTGAAATCAATTTTGCATGTGACTGGTAAATAAAATTTTTTCGTAATCATAGACAAAAAAGACTAGGAAAATCATAAATGTCCTATATTACAGTCATTATTAGTGAAAACAAAACCCCATATCAATTCAACACATTAGCGCTATGAATTAGAGGTTTAAGGTACTTAAATTTGTAGTGACGCAGACAACCGGATGTGAATCATTTAAATTAACCTACCACTGATTTAGTTAGGGACAAATGATCTTGCAAAAACCTGAAAAACCCAGCATCATAGCCTTGATTCTGTGAGAGGTATAACAATTCTTGCAATAAATAGAGGATTGTACGGTACTGAGCTACTGATAGTGAGTTGTATTTTTTACAGAATGAAAAATTTGAAGTCATCCTGTTGGTGAAACTGTTATACAGAGGAATTAAGATAGAAAAACTGCTGCCATCTTAGCCCCTTACGTTACAGGAAATCCATTTGGTGCGCTGTCTGACACACATCAGCCACAGATATTTTGCACCAGGCCGATCTCTAGTGATGTAATTGCCATCTGCCTACCGAAATGTGCAGCAGGAACTGACTGCAGATTTTCAGCGAACTGCTGTCTGGCCTGTTGTTGTTACTGTTGATGGCAATACTAGTAAAAACGATAAAACAGAATTCATAGATAGAGATGGCAGTTACATTATATGAACTCCAGATGGGAATATCTGGAAATTCGCTGACGAAACTCGTTCGCTGCTATTGGATCGAGAAAATAAAATTAAAATTTTCTGGAATTTTTAATGTCGATTTGTCGTGGCTGGGGCAAATGAATTCTGAATTGCGCAAAAAGTAGAAATATTACATTTTCTCTCCTACTATAGAATAAATAATTGCATTGTCGTTAGCCAAGAACATTATGTACCAAACAAAGAACTTAACAGACCGATAAACGTTAAAGATGTAGACACAGACATGAAATTGGGTGTATACACTTGGTTTCCATATCAGAGTTCAGACAATTGTAATGAGATGAATGATGTCACCCTGCTGGACAGTTGGGTTATTTCTGCACAAGGGCATTTCACAAAGAACACAGACTTGTTTCCAGTAAAGATCGGAAAGAGCTTCAACCGTTGTCCTATGCAAGGTTATGTAATAGAGGATAATTGGGATTTAACTACGAATTATGTTCACAACAACGATTCCAATCGTAATGTTGGGATGTATATAAAAAGCTTGGAGTATGAGTTACTACGGGTCGTTTTTCAGGAGATGAGTATGACATATGTTCATGTCTCTACACCAGAAGATTTACAAGCGAACTATTAGTCAATACACGTAAATATAGTTAAATATATATTTTTAAGTATTCTGATATAGCCGTGGGTGATGTGGGATCACATTATTTGTTTAAATTAGGTTCAGACTCTACAGATTTCTACAGCAATATGAGAATCCGCTTGGTATATACCGTGTTCGGTCACATATGCATGATGGAACAGCAGTAATTATGATATGTTACAGTTAGATATTAATTTAGGTGTTTCATTGCACATAACCTGTTCTAATATGAAAAGGAACATACAATAATAGAGATAAAGTAAAGGAAAAGTGTTTAGTTTATCATTGAAAGTATTATATTTGTTTTTAAATTCACTATGTAGGAAAATATAAAATGTTTTACAAGAATTAAACAAAAGTATCTGTTTTTTTCTCTCTTCATTACATCTAATGTATATGAAGCTTCATTTTGCAGTTAAAGCACAAACAATTACACATACACACACACACATATACAGCCAAACAAATGGACAAATTCTAGTAGACACACACATTTAAACACACACACTCACAACCATTGTAACAACCTATGAAAGAGCATTCAACCCACTACAGAGGTTTCTGCATACAAAACACATAACACACAAAATACAGACAATCTACGTATAACGTAATTATGATGTAGGATTGAGAAATAATTGTTACAGAGAAAAGTATATAATTTTTAAATATTCCTAATCTATGGTTACAGCTATTCTTTGGCCAGCATGGAACGCGAATCGGGCAGACTAAAATGTATGTTATTAAATGACGAATTCAAAATAAAATACTATTTGCGCACTGGATTGATAAATCAGAAATTCATTTGAGGGAGTGGCTGGTGTGGGAGTCAATCAGTCAATATCCATTTCGATATCTAACTTGCCAAAGTTGTTACAGCAGAACGAGGTTAAATATTTGTCTCCACATTCAGTCTCATTCAATCGAATAAAAGGGTTTTTTAAAATTTAATTCCAATACATTAATCTTGCGATTAGTTAGAAAAACATTAGCAAATTACATGTACCCTCTTAGATTTTTAGAGCGGAGTAGTGTGTATGCCTGGGTGGTTATTTATAATTTTTGTTCCCCATTTTTTATCTGGCTGTACAATGAATGGCATTTCGTCATTTCTGTAGCTTACATAATGATCTGTGATGGGAGTGTGTTTGGTTAAACCGTTGTGAAGGATGAAAACAGGCCACAATTACAATATTATAGTAATCTGTTAGACAGAGTTTATAAAAGAAATTGTATAAGTACAAAATTCAAATAATACCATTCAGGAGTGACAATGATCAAGTGCTAAATAAGCTCTACAAGAGTTCCTTTCAGTATATACCAATATATCGATTAAAAAAATGGGAAAACGTAAAATTCAATGAGAAGAATAAAAGAATGTGCCGCATATCTTATGGTATTTTATTATTTGCTGTGTAATTTATATAATGTGCTGCACAAACGAGGCAACAGAACGAAATATAGAGCATATAATTTTGTGCAAAATATACAGTACAATGTATTTTGATTTTAATATAGAATTACATGTTTGCTTTATTCGTCCTTTATACGTAGCAGGCATATTCCCAATACACAAACTAAAATTCTGTCTCTGAAATAAAATTAATACGATTAGATGTATTCTCAAAATAACACACAAAACTGAACCTAACGCACTAAGATATACGTTTATTAGTTGTTACTGCATTAAGGCGTCTGGGATTTAGAGGAACAACAAGAACATCTGGCATCAAGTATTACTGTATGAATTTCCCAGCTATATTTGTCGAAACACTACAGTTTTCGCTATATTGTCTTGGAGTTTGTACATGATATTAAAAGATATCTTCTTGTAGTATTAAAAAAATAACGTTTGGAAACTTTTGTTTCAATGGATCCTTGAATGTGTTCTTTACCTGGTCTATGATGACGTCAGATTCGCATAAAATCTGACAGTTTCAAGGTACTAGGTCACGTGATCTGACTACTGGTTATAGAAATATACGAGTTGGGGACGAGGTTTTACAAGGTAGAACTTTCTCATTAGAACGACAAATTATTACGTTTGTTATGATTTACATCGCTACATGATTCGACTTCAAATTGGTTATTTTATGTCATTTAAATTAATATTTTATGTTTATGAAATTTGGTGGACTGACGATATGCAGCCAGTTAAAATATGCAACACAATGAATTTTCTCGAACTTAATAAATATTTGTTTTGGTGGTGAATGGCACCTTGTGTTATTTGCAATAAAAGCGAATGTTCAAAGTAAAAATTGGGAATTATATTCTTTGTATAACATTCCTTTCTCAAACTTCCTCGCAAAATCTTCCCCTGAAATTGTTCTCTAAATTTTTCCTTTACGAATATAACTAATAGATTGTATGGTCTAATAAATACATATGGCAGGATTTCAACAAGTTCTGTATATATATATATATATATATATATATATATATATATATATTGGAGCAAACAAATTCTTACTTTTCTCACGATTTCCACCGTAAAGTTCCCTCAGAACTAGGACGCAGTACGTTGTCAGTCAGTTAAGCAGTGTTTACTAATTTTAGCTTACTTCAAAAAATTACTCAAAAATTGATCCTTTATCAAGCTGTGGATGTGGGTTTGTTGAGGCCATTAGTTAGATGCATGTGAATTGTGGCCATCGGGATGAAGTATCTCCTTTTTTCTGTCTGTTTATTTACATGAATGCAGTCGGTGCTGCGAGCAAGGCAGTGAAGGCGAGGGGAGGGCAAGCAGGCAGATTGGTTGTTGTGGGTAGCTCAGATCTGCGGCCGTTCAGTTGATGCCAGTCTTTGTACAGCCAGCTGGACATTAGGAGACGGCGGTCTAGACAGGCTTAACCCTAATCCTGCTAACGTTGAGAATATGATGAGTTCCTAATAACGTCAACAAATGGCAGATGCGATTTAATTTTGCCATTAAAGGGTTAATGGGACCTGAGCACAGGTCTATTTCCGTGTTGGACAGAACCATGCAGAGCAGTTTGTCATTGGCTGCTTGGTCCTTGACATTTCGAAGAAACGTAGTGCTTCCGATATCAAGGGTGAAGGAGACCAAGAAGATGATATCCCAGGAGACACGAATCCTCACAAACACCGCTGTGTTAACCTCTCGGTGCTCCCACGGACTGCATTATGTGAGGGTACAGGACAACTGAAATTGCAGCAGGCCTACCAACATTACTGCAACACGTCTATCTCAGACCATTTCGATACATTTATCTAAATTTCGTACATTCCACAGTAACGTGTTAGTGGAAATTGCTGTTCATGTTTGGTTGAGATTGCATTGGCCCAAATTGTAAAATGATGTCAAAGTGGCCTAAATACATCCATTTTCCACGGGATGTGTTAGGAATGAAGGGGCTGCAAGTAACAACGTCAGGACTTGAGCGTTCGAACCTTCTGCAGCATGACGTCGTGTCTGTGGATCAGGCGGTCCGACATGTAGGACAGTAGGGCCTTCATGTTCAAGCGTCAAGAAGTCCGAGCAACTTACAAGACATATACTCGAAACCTAAAATCTTGCTACATAAATACACCGTGCCTTGGCCAACCACATGTGTTCATCTTTGTTCCAGTTGCTGTTTTGAACACCGAGGCTACAGCCACTCTGCCATCTGCCAATCTCGCACGCATCAAGCAGTAAGTAGGTCACACAAACAGGTAGGAGGGCTGCAGAAAATCCATTATTAGCCCCCCACCCACCCCCAAAACCGCCTACTGGTTTTGACATGTAAAAATCTGTTTTTGGAGAAATTAATAAGCGAAAAGCTGCTCAAGATTTTCAACTGAAATTTATAAAATCCGAACGTTCATTACCATATCTACAAATTTCACCACCTGGACCTGTTCTGAGACAGCTTAATCCAGTCCACGCCCTGAGATCCTGCTTCTAACAGATTAATCAACTGCCGGTGCATTGTGCCACTGGTCATTTAACAATGCTGAAAAAACTGCAGAAGTTAATTGACATTGAATATAGTTGTTAAATGCTGATGGAAGGATGTAAAAATGTGGCCTATATTTGGAACTTTCTATTTGAAAGTGTTAAGATGACAGGACAAAAAATGGTGCTTGCGCTGTCTAGTTACGTCTGAATATTTAGTTCTATTAACACGCCAACAGGAAGGAAAACTGCTCCGTCCGTAAAGGTTTGGCTTCACTAATTATTTCCATCTGCAATGTATGATCGGCCTCTAGCCCACAATCCTACACCCTCGACGTCAGAACACACAGTAGCGTTTAATATGGGGCTCAATAAGCTCCAAGACCGGTCCGAAACTTTTGAGAAGAGAAAACATCCTGCTTATGCGGGGAATTCTACCGCGAATGTCTGTCTCCAAGTCTAGGCAATATATCAACGGAGCTATCGTGGCTCTCTTACAAAGACTTCATTTTCCTATTATATTGTAATCCGACAAAAATAAAATGATACAGCTTCAACAAAACTGACTGGACCGTTTCATTTTCCTACATGCACTGATACAATTAAAGCACTAGTTCTGATTCAATATCATTACAAATACTCCGGCCGAACAAAACAGCTTAGCCGTTAGACGCTGTACTTGTGTTTGGGGCGTGGCTGATTCCAAATTATGCAGGGACACGAGTGACCCTGGCAGCAGGATTTCGTGTTTCTCTTCAGATACCTCAGCCAGATTTCTCTATGTATTTCGACTGGGACATGACGGCTTACTCCCAAATACGTTCAATTTCTTTGCATATCAATCAGCCTGTCTGTCACAAGGCACTGTACACAGAGCTGTGCAGTGCACCGAGAGCTGCAGTACACAAAATGCAAGAAAATGAATCACGACAAAATTTATTCACGAGGATTCTGCTGCATAGTTGCGGGAGTGCTTAGCGGAGTTTCGAATAAAATTGGAAATGAAGGAGTGAAGAATTCTCCCTCTACTTGATTCGTGAGAATAACGGTAATGCATTGCTTCGAAACGTCGGAAATCGCCACCCAAAGACACGGCGACAAACGGCACCGCTGTGACTGCATCGACGTCACAGATTTCACTCACGTAATATCATGTACAATAACGGATAACAAATTGCCATGCACTGCGTGTTTTTCGACATCGAATTTGTTACGTTCACCTGAAATATGGCGTCTGCGGACCCTGTGTGAAGTGACGCTGCATTGCTGAAGATTCTAAACTGTTTGGTATTTGTGGATTGCGCTGTGGCTCTGGGTAACTCCCTTGTTAATTGTCGGAGCATAAGAGTAGAGGTGAATGCCTTGACCATCCCTCAATTTACAAGACAGAATAAAATGCAGTTTCGGGCACATCAAAGATGATGAATTAGAATAAATTCTCCACCCACATGTATACAAACCACACAAATCGACCAGAAAGACGACGTAACAGAGATAAAGAAGGTGTAAATTCTGGTTTACATTGCTTTATAGTACTGCGTTTCAGTACAAGCATTGGATAACAGACTTGCAGTCTGTGGGATAATCTTGTTGAAGCAAGATAATAACGGTGGTTGTTGTGCACAGAAATGACACGTCATGAAAACTGTCCTTCCATATCGAGTGAAGTCTGATATTTTTCACAGCAGAGATACAGTTTGAATCCAAGCCTAGACCAACCAGTTTTTTTTCCAGCTATTTCACCTGTAATCTACCAATGCTCCGTGTTCGTCTGTCATCGCAGCCTAGCACAACACAACCCGTCCGACTGCTTCTGCCTTTGCCAAACAGCAAGCAGAGCGCAACTTGCAAAAATCGTTTCCAGTTTAGTGTACAATTTGCGAGGGACTTAACTTTAACAAAACTATGCAACGCAACTTGAAGACGTATGGTGAACAATGTACCTTCTGACATTCTTAAATTTTGGCATTAAAAAAGGTCCAAGAATTTATAGCATAAGGGATTGGGTGGGCTTTAGAAACTGTCTGGAAGTGGCAGTAAAATAAACAACAATACAAACAATGTAATTGTAACGTAAAAATGAGGCGCGATTTTTCAACCATTGTTGCAGGGAAAAAAATAAACATTACCTAATCTGAGTTTGGGTTTGTAGTCTTATTGTAATAAACGTGCAAAGTAATGTATCATTTCTGTGATTTTGAAATTGCATTGTAACATTCATGTAATTTAGTTTTATGTACATTGTGGTAACCCACATCAGTACGGTGTGACAATCATGCAGTCAGCAAATACCTGGCAGATTGTCACACCTCCAAGGTTGTATCCACAAGCAAGCGGGGCGCAAAGTTACAATATTGCCTCAATTTAACCAAGGTTACTGTAGTTGAAACACGGTTGAGGAATGCGTACCTCAGCACTTCAGCTCTGTATATATTCATTGGAAAAGTACACGAAAATCATTCCGGCCCAGACAATTATTTCGCTCTACAACGTGATTCTGGCCCTCAGCGCCATTCTTCGTTATTTGGCTCTCCGTTATTCGACGTCAGCACTCCACGAGAATACGTCAGCAGGCCGCAGTACGATGAAAGTTCTCACCACCTGCCTTGCACTGTTCGGAGGTAAGTCGTGCTAAAGTAACTGCCAAAACTTTGAATCTTTAGTCTCAGTCTGACTTTGGTACTAAATTACTTATTCCAAATTCAAATCTATACCGTGAATAATACAAAGGTGTGACAGCTATTTTAATTAGACTTTACTTTGTAAATTACTCTACATAACTTATTAGTTTTCTTACTGAATATATTATTCTAAACTGAAGCAACGGCCTGATGTTGTGGTGCACTACATCGTCCTACACTTCCCAGTTCGATACTCGCCAAGTACGCTTGGCTGGTGGCAGCAACAATCTGCCCTTATCTTTGCGTGATACTGCGGATAACTTTAGTGCCTTGTGTAAGGATAGGCAGAGAGTTTTCTTACACCTAACAGGGCATTATATAATGTATCCATCCTGCAATGCGCATGCACCGTATAACCATCTGTGGCCTGCTCCGCTCTAGAATACTTTTACACAGTAACCCATGAAAGGCAAGATTTTCGAAAAAAAAGTTATTTACCACAAAATATATTTCGAATGTATATAAACTTTTGTCTGAAACATTCTTCATTATAAGTGGAATTGAGCGACATATGACAAAAATATATATTGGTCTTCATTTAAAGTACCGGTTATTTTTTTCCGATTTTAATGAATGTTGAATTTTCTCGACAGATTTTCGAAAAATTCAAAAATAAGAAATTTAATTGAAATTCTTCCATGGGACGAGAGTTGTTCCATTCGTACGGACAGAGGGGCAGACATGACGAAGTGGCTTTTTGCAGTTTTGTGAAAATGCCTAACAATTTATCCCCTGCCAGCAACAAAAACCCTGCCGTACAGCCCACAGCGCTGAACGCGATGAGGAAGTTAGGAGGTCCGAACCTGCGGCTTGTCCGGGGATCAGAACTGTTAATGGCGCTCTTCATCATTTTTCTGTAGGCATTTTTTACTTCCAAAATATGACAGGGTTTCAGTGTGCATGTCATTACAACAGATTGCCCTCCCCAGCATTCATTTTCGCCAAACTCACGCTCGCTGGATAGCTCTCTGTAAAGAATACCTACACCAAATTTCATGAAGAACCAACAAAATGTATAATTGCTGATACTAGGTACCTGACAGAGTGACGGAAGGACGGAAGTCGTCTGCACAAAGGGCGTTCATTTTGTTATTTCATAAAAAATCCCCAAATTTGGCTGCAGGTATTAGGCACAATTGAACGTTCCCTGTGTCACAATTTACACGAATTACATTACGTCATTCTTTGCAACAGAAACGCATATACAAAAAGCAGTTAACAGCAAACATATTCTGAACATTCTACAGCATGTCAGTCATTATTATCCTTTTTTTTCGTATTACTAATTAAATGATAATTTTTTCACGAAGCGAAGCAAAACAATCAGCATAAATCTCCCATACAATGGATGTCAAGAATTTTCGACAGTTAAAGCGGCCGGAGCTTGGTGTTGACAAACCAACTACCTCTAGAATAAAGCGTAAAATGTAATAATGCAAAATGTATAATTATAATTACATGTAAGGCTGCAGCTCTATACTTCTATTCCTTACTCTTCTGATATTAACAGCCTGATGATGGCCACTTTACATAGCCGAAACATGTAGTTGCTCTCACGATCGATACAAGAAAAGCTGTGCTTTGACAGTCGCATTTCTTTCATTATGCATTCTACAGGCACAACAGAAATAACGTAACTTAAACTTAAATAATGTCATATTTGTAGCAAAAAGACTGTCTTTCTGTCACACATATATGTTTATCCCCCCCACAGACACACACAATCAATACACACTGGTGCTAATGTCGTATTCTATTATTCATAACTCGTGACAGCAGTATCTGATGTTCCTGAACTTGCCACAGGTCATAAGTGAATACAGTACAAGTTTCTATCTATCAATTATTTAAAACACTGTATATCATATAGAGTTTTTTCAAACAAAATACACAGATTTTGCACGGCAGTTCGGTGTTGTGAATAAATCGTTTCGGTTACAAAAAATTAAATGTGTTTGGTGTTGTGTGTTTATGTTCCACAGGACTAAACATGGAAATATTGTGTTAGAACAGGTGCTGGGGGTGATATTTGGTCTGAATAAGGAGGAAGTAGCAGGAGGATAAATAAAATTACACATTAAGATTTGCATGATTTTTACTGGTCACTGAATGCTGGTGGGAGGTGAGCGGAAAGACACTGGGAATGATGGGACAAGAGAAACGCACTGGAGAAATTAAATATACACACATCATTTAACCTTGGTTTGATCTCCAAATTGATGCACTAAATTCTTGTTTATTCACACATAATACATTTATTAAACTCCTCTACATGTTTCGAGCATTAACCCTGCTCATCATCAGGAGGTCCACGTCGTAATTGTATATGTGCAGCCTCTGGTATCGTCACTCTTTGCAGATGACTGTCTTGTGCACCGGTTAAGAAATAAGTCCTTTCTTAACCGGTGCACAAGACAGTCATCTGCAGAGAGTGACGATGCCAGAGGTTGCACATATACAATTACGACGTGGACCTCCTGATGATGAGCAGGGTTAATGCTCGAAACATGTAGAGGAGTGTAATAAATATATTATATGCGAATAAACAAGAATTTAATGCATCAAGTTGGAGATCAAACCAAGGCTATACTAAGATGCACGGTCAACCAACCATCAATATATAATTTAAGTTTAAACCCCGGAAAGGAAGAAACACTTTGGGAGATCTAGACCTAAATAAGATGCGAAAGACAATATGATGAACTGGACATAAAGGATTACAATTCCAGTTGCCTTCCGCTTAGAAAAATACAAATTCTTCCTTCGCCCTATATCCTGTCTGCTAATGGAACAAACAAGTTAGTGAGGAGTAAAATTCCCTAACGAACTGCAAAATTAGACTGAATTTTATGAAGTCAATTGGACATTACTTCTGTCCCACTGTGCCTAGGAGTTCGTGCGTGCACATGTCGTGCTGACACTTCACGTGACAACTGTGAGTACATTTCGAATTAGGTGTCGTGTTAAAAATTTTAATTCCAAAAAATTATACATAATTCATACGTGACACGAGAGACAAAACAGATCTAAAGCGTGATTTTGAAACAAAGCAGCAATTTGGAAAGACTGGTCGAACACATTAGAAGAATGTGGCGTGAGATCTTAGTTGCGAATGGTGGCTTGAAAGAAATGTGAAGTGGATATTTAATGTTAGTAGTGAAATCTGAATGGAAGCTGCTAGACGTTTCTGGCATATAACTGGCACTTTGAGGCCAATTATTGATATAAGTATCTAACGTTGGTTGATATATTGGTTCCCCTCATAATAGGCTGTAAATTAGAACGGAAGCAATATCCGTTCAATATCACAAAAAATAACACATTTCAGTAATATTCCAGTGTGTTCTCAATAAAAGTAAAGCAATCCCATTACAAGCCTGGACAGGCTCTAAGGGTTCCAGGAGGTTGAGGCTCCCAAATTTCAAGACAATCGGCACATGAAAATGGCAAGGTTGTCAGCCCTACGCACCGGCCTCCTTTACCCCTAGGAAACATTCCTGGTACTCATTTCTGTTAGAGGCTGAGTCAACCCCAGGGCCATAGTGCAGCCGGAAGGATTATGTCAATGAAAAAATTCAATGACACCAGCGGGAATCGAACCCGCGACCATCCGGCTTGTAGCTCAGTGCCTCAACCAACTGCGCCACCTCGTGCCCCCTCTCAATAAAACTGCTAAATGTTAAAGTCTCTTCAGATACCATTCCACGCTGACCGCTATATAATTATCAATTTTCGTTGCACATTTTTGCCTCCACCTTCACAGTTTAGGCAGTCCAACACTTGAAGCTGTAAGCAATTCACACCAAATATTGAAAGACACAAACTTTCACCAACAGCGCCATACCAATCTGCATTGCCGCAAACCCACTCTTTACCATACATGTCAGTTCCAGTCACACGCACAGCCTTCACTTACTGGTGCTCATTTAACTGGAAAAGTAAAACTAATGGAAACTTTGTACTAAGCATCATCACCTCGGCACTCAATGGAAGTGAATTGTTAGGTTCAGGCCCCGGTCGAATTATCCCTGGTGAAGAAGTCCAGTACATACCAACCAGGAGGCTGTGTGGGCCACAGAGTCATTCCGGACCTTTTGGAGGACACATAAATCTCTCGCCTTTACAGGAATTTGATTTCTGGGATCGTCCAGCACACAGCCTTTTCAGTAGACCAAGTGCACCGATTTTGTTCAAAAATTTCATTTTGGGTAGTTTCGTGGCTTACTGTCAAATCGTTGTTGGGTTCATTTGTGCAGTTTTACGTAACCTTCCCTGCCAGTTTTGGGGGTTATGTTTTCTTATTTATTTTATTATGCAAGGATATCAGTAAGGAATCAATAATGGACTGAATGTCGTTAAGGAGTCAATAGAAGACTGAATATTATAAAGGAATCAATAATAAAATTAATATCAGCACGGAGACAATAATAAGAAATGACATTAAGACGTTAATAATAGATGTGAGATCGGGTTAATGAATAAATATTTTGGGTAATACTGTTACTGAAAAGACTAGAGAATGATGATAATTATGATGATAATTTCCTTTGAATTTGTTTTATAAATAAATAACCGAACAGTTTTACTGAATACTTAGAATAGAGGTCTGAGATTTCAGGAAGTTAAGAACAATTGTGTCTTATTTTACGCAAAAACGAAAATATGTTGCTTGTGAAAAGAGACTTATACTGTTTATTTGTTACCTGGGTACTACCTTCAATTTTTACAGTCAGTTACACAAGTTTTTCGTAGCTTAAAGGATCTGACAAAAGCCATGTTTTTTATTGTACATTGTACATTGTACATTGTACATTGTACTCTTACCATCTTTTTTAAGTACATGAAATTGTAAAATGTTCTTTGTCTGATGGTGATTTTTATTACAGGGAACAGAGAAATATGGCGGTCGCGAAGTCAGAAAAAGAAACGGTAGTGTACTACACAATTCAGCCACTTGCCAGTACGTTTGTGAATGCCATGTCATCAGTGCAACAGTTTGCATCAAAAGTATGGCACTTTTCTTCTCTCTAAAACATTTATACAGGTCTGACAAATTTCTGCCTTTTATTATGCATTCGACTCTCCCTAAATCAAGATAATTCAACGTTCCATGGCAACAAATTTAGAAACTGTTGCAGCTAATAGAAAGACTGCTAAATTTATATAATCTTATTTCTATAAATGAAAACGTGTTTCCGTCTATGTTACAACGTGACTCAAAAAACTTTTACCTTTTAGTACACTTAAAAGAGACGTGTTTTGAAACTTGAATTTTTCAGCGACTTTTCAAAGGATACCGCAAAATCAAATTTCGTGGGTATCCGTCCAGTGGAAACCAACTTGTTGCCCAAGGCAGACTAACGGACAGAAGTACGGACAGAGAAATATTAAGAATTTAAATGTCACTTCAGTTTTGCGAAAGCGCTAGCAATAGAGGTATCTCAATTCTCTCGGGGAGTTAAAGATTGCTTTCCATGCATTGTTCACCGAACCTCTAATTTTAAAACACGAAAGAAAAACAGTAGGTTAAGCTGAAACGTCCGTGCCTATCTAACAATTTTAAACTTATTTGTAATATCGATGCTACTTTGTAAAATTAGAACCTGAAATTGTGGAGAACAGGGAATCGAGTTCAACAGTACATTTGAATTCTTTATATAATGAGAGAGATATATAATTCTCATTGCGCCCTGGACTGATGAGGCAGAATTGTAGTTGGGGGAGCGGGTTTGTGGTATTCCATTAGTCAATATAAATTCTGAGATTAACATTGCCACTTCTGTTAGGGCATTCAGAGGTTAAAAACTAGTCTCCACACAGTATCACTCCGTCCTAACATTCTGTCTTTTAATTTAATTCCAATACATTAATATGGCTAGTAGATAGAAAAATATCAGCAAATCGCATTTGTCGGTCTTAGATTTTTACAGCAGGGTCGTGTTTTTTGTCTTGGTGCTTATTCATAAAATTGCTTTTATTTATATTGTGTTTCTGGATGAACAATAAATGGCATTTTATCATTTATGTGGATTACAGAGCGCTCTGGGTTTGAAGTTTGTGTGCTTAAACTTTTGTAAAGGAAAAAATAAAATATTAAATTTCTTTCTTTTTAAAACTGGAGAAAAAGTTGATCATTTTTTGTACAAGGAATTTATAAACACCAAAGTCTCTTACAACGAATCAGGAGTGAAAATGATCACGTGATAAATTACATTTTTGACAGAATTTTTCCGTTTAGTTTATAGCGACGTATCGACCAAAAAATGGGAAAAAGTAAAATCCAATGAGAAGAGTAAAGAAAAAGCCACATGTTCTGTAATATGTTATTATTTACTGTAAAATTGTATGTAGTTTGCAACATATAAGCGGCAAGAGAATCAAGTATGGACCTGAAATATTTTCTTCGATATATATGGAACAAATCGTTTGTTTTATTATAAAATTGCATTTTTACTAAATTTGCCTTTCAATATAACAGCGACATACAAATTTGTCAAAGTTCAGCTGCTGTCTCACAAACAAAATTAATGTGATTTTTCCTTTTACAGCGACACAATTTTGCTTGTGAAATGTCACATATACTCTTCTAATTGTCACACGGGTCTAACTTTAATTCTGATATTCAAATGTTCAAGTTCTTCTGTGGCTTACGGGATTTTAAATAAACCCCATGTTTTTCATTGTACAATATACTCTTGCAGTCTCTTTTTAGGTGTTTTAAATTGTAAAATATACTTTGTCTGAGAGTGGTTATTACTGCAGGGAATAGGATAAAGAAGGCTGGCGTGAAGTCAGAGAAAGTAACATGGCTGAATTGCACTGTTCATCCATTTGCCAAGCAGTTCTTTGATACAATTTCATATTTGCAACTGATTGCAGCTAACGACCCGAATGTCTTTTTTTTTTTTTTGTAAAACATTTATAAAGACCTGACAATTTATCTCTCGTTTTTATGCATTCGACTCTCCATAAATCAAGAAAAAATCTCGTTCCACTGCAACAAATTCACACATTCTTTCAGCCGATACGAGAATGACAAACTTTACACACATCAGGTAGTAAAATTCTACCTGTATTAGGACTCACTATCATTTGTTAATTTGTAGGTAAGGACTGTGGATAAGTGACAGTTACAATTAATATTCTTCGGAGTTACATGGCAACATGCTTCCAAACATATAAATAAATCAATAATTGGTGCAACTCTGAGCATTTACCAGTCGTAGTGTTTAGTTGTGAGCGGTGAGAAAGAAGCAAAAGACAAGCTTTGAAGTTTCTAATTCAAGCCTTGTGAGTTGTGGCAAAGTTTTAACCGGTAAAAGGCGACATCCTGCAGGAAAATAATATTACTTATTTTTTATAATCGAGCAGTAGAAGAAACGGTCAAATCGTTATTACTTATTTTAAGATCTCATAGTGATTATCCAAGTCCATCTTGGTAATATGACCAAAAGGGGGTTCAAATGCTGAAATTAATATTATTTTTTCGGATTACCTGGAACTTCTGTTATTATCAGTTGTGAATGTTGATTTTCACTTTCTATTTTGTAAAAGGTGTTCCTTTTTACTTTGTGTTGGGAAACCCATCTTGACCGGAGTAATTCTGTGTGTCTATTTCTTTAATATTTAGTCCATTGCGAATGTCTGTTTTTCAGGTTTTCACTTACCGAGGCAAGAGTAGATTCTTGTCCTGTGTTAACTAATATTTTTATCAACATCTTTTAAGCAACTGTCATTTTTAATAATATCAAATTCTGCATTTCCTGTGAGAATTCTAGGACTTATAAAATAATTTGAACTTTTAGAAAGGTGCTTCGAGAAATTACAACGTTATTAGATATTAATGTTGATTGCTGCTACTTTGTGTCACAGTAGTGCAGATCCCACTGAATGAGACATTTGGGCACCCAAATTTGAATTATTTTAGGAACACTAAACCAACAGACTGAGGGAAATATTTGATGTTTTTCTGGTTATGTTCAAGGGTTAATAACTCGTTTAATTAAAAAAAAAATTGGAAGGATTGTTGCCAGTCCTACACTGTGATTGGGCGGCATGATATTCTGCTAGACTGCGTTTAAGCGTGCGTTATAAGAGTGCAGGTAGATGCTAAACAAATGTTATTTTAGTTACATTTCTAATTCATAAATTTATGCGGATAAAAATAATTGTAGTTCAGATGATTTTTTAATCTCTTCACAATTTACTTCCCTGTAACATAATTGGAGAGACAAGGAAATAAAAGTATGGATGAAAGGCACAATAAATGCTATATACCAGTTCACACATTTTCTCTTAGAACAGCTTAAAGAAAATGGATTATTTTAACACGTGGTTCGCCTGATTTAAGAGGAAAATGTAAAATATTATAATTCAGAAATGCTGTATAGTGACTCAAAGCGAATGTGTATAACTCCAGTCATGTAAAACGTCAATAAACTCTTGAAGTCTTTTAGGGGTGAGAGGTACATTGCACAGCTGGGAAACTGAGAGTTTTCGAAAAAATCATGCGCAATGGAGGAAAATGTCGGATTCAGTCTTTCATCAACATGTACAGGTGACTTTAAATTTATTGCCTTTTCATCATATAAATCGTATTTCAGTGGGTATTATCAGTTATTTGATAACGTCAATCATAGGAAAAAATAAGAATGTCTTTCTCTCAGTGCTACAACTTGATTCAAACACAAGTTACGTTTAAATATCCTCATGAGAGTCGTGTTCTAAAGTATTGAAAACACAAATATAATAACAAAATATAACAAATAAATCGCTTATTAGTAAAAGGTAAATTCTAGTTTTGTAATTTGTCGTTTATTCCGTCAGAGTGCTCTCTCGTCTTGCTTGTTCTCTTTATGAAGGAAAAGAAATTTTGACTTCTCTTTTATAAACAAAACTTTTGTGATCCAACTGATTATTTCTGACAGCAACACATGCAGCCTGTGTACAAGTACAGGTTACAGTTTTGATACAACCGTTTCGAATATATAGATGGCTGCAGACAGCAACTGACATTTATTTAAATTGCTTTAAATTATTAGGTTTGTAAAATTTTAAGTTCAAATACTTGCGGGTTTCAAATACGTTTTCGAATGTGCTACGTAATATTAGTTTAGGTCACGCTTTTAGGGGAAACGTTAACTGTCTGTAAGAAGGAACTGTGTCACAGTAGACCTACCTAAGAACAGCCACATGACACTTTAGTGGTCTTCACGTAATACGCAACACAATAGAGTATAAATGCACAATTGGCGGTGTTGCTGTTCAGCTGTACCCAGCTCTGTGTTGTGATATTGACAGCAAAGAAGAAAGTTTAATGTTACTTTCTTGTACTCTAGTTCGCGTCTATTTGTACACATACGTAACAAGGGAAGAACATGTATTCGCTCTTCATAAATAAAGATATATTGGGAGAATATATAATGAGATTTGTTATGTATATTTTTTTAAAGTCTCCTAAGTATTGGAGGATTATTGTTGCCTCCAGTATGACGTCGGATACTTATCAACTTCTAACAAACCACATGGCGTCCCATCGCAGAAGGCCGCTGGCTTCACACACACCGGCGTCAAAACTGCAAGGATTAGTAAGTATAAATATCTTTTTATAGAGGGATTACTTTCACAAATTACCCGTCATTTTAAACGCAACTTCCAGAGAGAGTCTCACAAAACATATGCCTCTATTATAACAGTCACCAGCAGTTACGTAAGTCGACGAATACTGGCGCCTCCATCTGTCTACAGAAACACACTAATTCACGAGCACATGAACTGGCACACCGTCCTGACTTGAAGAATCTGCCTGTACAAGCTAGGGTTACCTGCGGGTGAATTTTGTTGCACATTGAAATTAACCCTGATATATGAAATTTGAAGCTATGTTAACGTAGTAATGGACGTCCTGTTGTGTTAAGTAAAATATTAAAGTAAAAAATGTGATAGACTCCTTCAAAAACAAACATCTTACACTTTATTGATTTAAACAGTGGCAACTAGTTTCCGCCTAAGCAGGCCATCATTAAGCCAAAATAATAAAGAAAATAAATGCCGGTGTATACAATATATTATTAGTCAGTGTCATTGGATCACATTATAATCGTATAGTTCTTTTTATTAATACCTGCTGTAGTTTTATTGTCTGTAGTAAGTGTAACAATCATTGTACATATATTGTTAAAATATTAAAGTTATTAATATTTTTAATAAATGTAAAAATATTTAGTGGCTACACAGTTTAAAATATTAAAGGATATATATATATATATAAGATCAATTGAGGAGCTACTTGAATAAAAAAGTAGCGGCTCCAGGTCTAGATAACAGAGATTAACGGCCGTGGGGACCCGTTGCGCTGACCACGTGACACCCCTCTACCCCCAAAAGTTGGCACTAACTTCGCCGACCGGCGGCGGCCGCTCTGTCGGTATAGTTCGCTCGCGGACTAAGGCCACGGAGTATTTTTTTAAATATATATATATATATATATATATATGCATATATATTCGTATAAATAGCATAAGTTTTGACATGGATAGTTTTGTTGTTCAGATTAATTTTCTTCCGCTGCTACACAATAAATCAGTTCATATGTATTCTTGGTAATACTGCGCGTTAGATCTATGTAGAACTGCATTCTTATTTTAGACCAGGGTGTTGTATACAGTTCGCGTCGCTTCGTATCAATGAAGCATTAACTTCAGTATAATATGTAGATTTTTTGGTGACCGTCATCATATGTTATTCAATGAAGTTATATAGATCCTGTTTTTGTGTGCATTGGCAGAGAATTTAACGCGGCTGAACTACACAATTCAGCCACTTGCCAGACAGTTTGTGAATGCCATTTCACCAGTGCAAATGCTTGCATCAAAAGATTGGCACGTTTTTCCCCCCTAAAACTGTTAAGCTGTTCTGATAAATTATCTGCCATTTAATATGCATTCGAACCCCCATAAAGCAAGATAATTCGACTTTACATTGCAACAAATTTACAAAATGTTGCAGCGGTTAGGAAAACTGCGAACTTTACACAACGTAGTTTCTACCAAGTACGCCTTAATTTGGTCTCTCTATCATTTGTTAATTTGGAGGTCACGACTGTGGAACAATGACGATTACAATTTACATTCATCCATGTTACGTGACAACAGGCTTCCAAAGATATAAACAAAGCAATAACTGGTTAAACTATGTGCATGTATTAGTCGATGCGTTTAGTTGTAAGCGGTGAGAAAGAAGAAAAACGCAAGGTTTGCAGGTCCTGATTCAAGCTTTGAGGAATTAGTCACTGTTTCAAGTTATAAAAGCGACTTTCTACAGACGAATATTGCTTTCGTCTTCAGGATCGAACAGTGGAAGAATAATGGTTTTTAATTTGGAAAATTTGTAATATTTGCTTGCTTTATCAAATCTTATGTACTCATAACGGATCCAATATCAATACCTCCTTTTAATATGACAATAAGTATTTTTATATACTGAAACCCATCTCATTCTTCGGAGTTTATGGAATCAGTGAATTAGGAATTGTTTTAATATTGATTTTCATTTCTTATATCTTGCCGTTTTTTTTCCTTATTTTGTGTTGTAAAACATTTTGCTTCTATTTTCTACAGGTGTTTTCCTTTAACATTTTTCCATTCCACACATTTGTATTGTAGTCTTACAAATTTCAAGGTAGCTGTAGTTATTTGTCGATTTAATAAGTTAACAAATGTATTTAAATTTACCCTATATATAACTGTCATTACTAATAATTTTGTCTTCTGTATTTTCATTAATGTTTCTTAGAATTTTTCACGAATTTTGCAAGTTTCAAGAGCAGAGTTATGAGAAATCTCGATATAATCAACAGTTGGCAACATTACAGTAATATCTAATCTTTCTGCTGGTTGTCACTAGATTTTAATGCAATTTTCCCGTCCTTTACTATATTAGGTCTTGGTTATTAACCCTTCTTAAATGTATTGGTAACCCTACAAATGTAACTTATATATTTTTTATTTTACTCTTAGTTCCAATTTCCTTAAAATTAGCTTTCAGATATTCCTTCCATTGTTCCTGAATTGACTGTGAGCCTCACGTCTTACATTGTTTATATTACCTATGTTGCTTTGGCTTGGATCCTGTACACACTGCATTTTAGCCTACTTCCGTTGTTCTAAAAGACCTAAACATTCTTCATCAAACCCTGGTTTATGCTGCTTCAATTCGTGAAGATCTAGACTCAGTTTAGCTGATATTTAGATGCTCATTTTAATGCTCCCCCAAGACTTATTTATGCCCTCGCTATCATTTAAGTTCTCCAAACCTGCAAATCTATATGTAATCTCAAAATCATAATATTTTCTAACTTCCATATCATTTAGGTCTCTGAGATTAATGCTTTCCCCATCAAATGTCTGTGCTGTTTGTATATTTACAACCAGGATTTCCCTAAATTTTGTACCCACCAGATAGCGATCAGCATTACAATCAACTACCTTGAAAATTCGTACATCTAGTATTCTCAAATACCATTTCCTACCTATCAATATTTTAACATTCTAGTTGAGAGTCTTCCCAATAAGAGAGTTTCGGGAGTGCTTATGAATTTTTCGGTGTGGGAAAATCATGCTCTTAAAAACCAAATTTTTATTTGATATGTTTTCCATCTTAAAATTATTATCATCACTATCCTGATGTAGACTCTCATTTCCAATTGTCAGTTCGAAAATATTCTCTTTCCCAAATTTTGCATTAAATTCTCCTTATAAAATCTTCATGTTATATTTAGGAAAATAATAAGAACCTGCTCCAGTTCCTCATAAAAATGTCTTTGGAATTATCACCTTTCTTCTCAGATGTTGAATGCACATTCGGGACAAAGATATCTCACCAGCGAACTCAAAGGTATCCTTTCGCTGACAATATCTATCTACTATCTACTATCTAAACTGCTGATATTATGTAGTGGTATACAAAACATCCTGTTCCCAATTGATGGTTTTCTCTTCCTTTTGCACATAAATAATTATATTCCCCTGCTCTTACCATGCTCAATTTGTCCTACCTAATATCCTGCACGGCCACCAAATGTAATTTATATTTTGCTAATTTTCTTACTCCTCTTGTACATGAACCTGCCCTATACAGGCTCCTATCTTTCCAAGTACCAAATCTCATGTCCAATTTTCTTTGTTTAGATCGTACCAAATTATCAGCCCAACCGTATACAAGAGATCATGTTTCGTAACAAAGTAAGTTTATACGGTTAGGAGTTGTTAGCACTTCGTCCAAGTCCAAGCTGGAGGACTACACCTTGTAGGCTGTCCGCTACATCTTGTTCAATATATGTGCAGCTGACCTCCAGAACTGAAGCCCTTCCAGCTTTCAAAAACTGAGGACGTGCCATGCTGTGGTGAAATGGCTATTCTATCACGGAACATACCATATTACCCATTCATTCCAATTTAGGTCCCTTGCAGGGATTAGGGTCTCTTGTAAACATGTAGATCTCTAGAATTATTCAGTAAACATTTGTTAATCTATACAACGTGGCGCAATGCGAGTTGTTTTTATATTTTTTATTTATTCTAAACGCCTATACACGTAATTATCGGAATTTAATTGTTTGGGACTCAGATTCAAATTCATACTGACATGAAAAAAAATAGGCTTACAGTAATTAGGATAAAAATTTTTATATTCAGATTATTTACAAAATGAAGTGAAACAAGAAACTTATTTCATAACACAATAAAAAAGCTAATTTTATATTAAAATTTTAATCCTAGAAGAGGTCATGAAAGACCAAAAATAATGTAAATTTATAGGTCTTCTCTTTCTTTAATCACGCCGCTAGATGACAGAGGGTGATAACGCCAAGTCCTGACCGCTTTAACCCCAGGAAAGATGACTGATTCCTATTCTACTCGAAGTTGGTTGGTCTCCCGTGCCAGTATTGTCTGTTACAGAATTTCTCATTTGCACCGAATTTCGATGCCAAAACTAACACAGGGTGTTCGAGAACATTTACTGAAACCAACAATGAGCAGCAACATTTGGACAAGAAACAAGAAGAAGTTCACTTGCTTCACGACAAAGAAAGATATTATGTTACTGAAAATATTGTGAAAGAATCACACAATTCCGGTAACTCCATTCCCTTCAGAATCTTTCCAAGCAAGAAAGCAAGCATTTCCGCAATTCTTTGTCTCGCAGATTCTGCTCGATTTTTGTTACATTTATTGTCTACAGACAGCGTGATACCACCTTCAGCACTAGAAGTTCCTCAGTCAAATTCAAAACCCTCACGGCCCCCTTTATAAGCTCGGACACATTTTCCGCAGATTCATTAAGAGGGTTTTGCGTTCGAAATGCACAAAATTTTGAAGGAAGTGCTCCAGATCTTGGGAGTTCTGTGACTGGAAGAAATCTTCACCCTTCACATGTATGAAATTTTATTCATTATATTCATTGAAGATTTTGAGGGCAAACGTCTTTCAAAGCAAAACAATAAGGCAGAAGTTGAGTCTTGGGGTAATGCATTTATTATGCACTGGAAAAAATTGCATATTCCAAAGTTTTGGATAAAATGTAAAATCAGTTTCTCATGTACGTGGAAAATTAGAATTGTTTCAAAATAATGGAAAAAAAGACCAGAAAATTCAGAATAGTCTCAAATTACACTCACTATTAATGAAAAAAATCCCATTCCCCTAGAGCAAGTTTGCTTTATTAAATAGAGGTTTAAAGTACTAAATTTTGAAAAGTTTCTTAGACACCGTGAAAAGAAGCCATTAAATTAACCAACAATTGATACAGGTGGAGACAAATGATGGTGCAATAACCTGAAAAACCATAGTCATAGCCTTGTTTCTGAAAAGAGAATAACAAATCTTGCAATAAATGGAGAAATGCAGGGTACAGAACAACTGAAATTGAGTTGTGTTTTTTGCAGAATGAAAAATTTGTGGACATTTTCTTGGTGATACTTCTCTTCAGTGCAACTACGAATGGAAAACTGCTGCCATCTAAGTCCCTTAATTTACAGGAAACTCACTTGGTTCGGTGTCTGACATACATAAGCCATAGATATTTCGCACCAGGAAAAAGTGTCGTGATATCATCGCCGTCTACCTACCGAGATGTGCAGCTGGCACTGACTGCAGAAATTCAGAAAATTTCTGTCTGGCCTGTCGTTGTTAATGTTCATGGTAATACTAGTCTAAACGATGAAACAGACTTCATAGATAAAGATGGCAGTTATATTATATTTGTACCAGATGGGGAAATCATGGATTATTTTAGGGATTTTTTTTTGCTGCACTTTGATCAAAAAGGAAACTTAAAAAAGGTCTTGAATTTTGAAGCTCGATTTGTCGTAGCTGGAGCAAAACAATTCTCAATGATGCAGAAAAAGCAAATATTTTTCACATTCTCTATGTATAGAGTATATAATATAATTATCGTAAGCCAAGAGCAATATGTAATAAACAAAGAACTTAGCAGAGCGAAAAATATTAATAATGTAGACACAGGCATGAAATTCGGGGTCTATACTTGGTTTCCATATCAGAGTTCTGAAGTTTGTAATGAGATTCATGATATCACCCTACTGGACAGTTGGGTTATGTCGGCAAAAGGGCATTTCACCAGGAACACTGATTTGTTTCCAGTAAAGGAGAGAAAAAACTTCAACGGTTGTCCTATGCATGCATATGTAATTGAGGATCATTGGGATTTGACTACGGATTACGTTCACGACAACAATTCCAAAGGTAATGGAGGGACGTATATAAAAAGCTTGGAGTACGAGTTACTGCAGATGGTTTTGCAGGAGATGAATATGACAAATCTTCATGTCCCTGCACTACGAGGTTTTCAAACAACCTATAGTACAATTATCAGTCATTTATTTGTAGCCATGACAATCATTGGACTTGATATAGCCGTGGGTGATGTGGGGTCACATTATTTGTTTAAATCAAATTTGGAATCCACAAATTCCTATAGCATTATGAGTATCCGCTGGTATGTTCCGTGTTCTGACTCATATCCAAGATGGAGCAGCATCTTTCGAATACTCTCTGTGGAACTGTGGTTAGTTCTGGTCATATCGATTGTGATTGCGGCCATTTCGACTACAATTGTTGGGCGAAACAGCTGCACGTCTGAGTGGCAAGGGTACAAGACACTGACAAGTTCGTTGACCAATGTCTGGGCTGTCATCCTAGGGGTGGCAGTGTCAACGATGCCACGCACACCGTCACTACGTTCACTGTTCCTCGCCTGGGTGTGTTTTTCTCTGGCTTTCAGTACAGTGTTCCAGGCATTTCTCACAACGTTTCTTATTAACTCTGGCTACAAAACACCAATTCAAAACATGGATGAGCTGTTCGACTCGGGTATTAATCTTGCCTACCCACCAGAATATAATTTCATTTTCGAGTATGGTGACGAAAGTGTGGCAGCAAAGGTACAAAGAAATATTGCCAATTGTTCATCGTATGAGGTTTGTGTGAACTGGGCAAAGTATCACAAGAATGTGTCCATTTTGATGCCCGATATGATTGCTGAAGGTAATTACGCTAGTGGGAACTTCCTAGGTGAGAACTCTGAACCCTTACTTTGCAGGTTAGAAGACGGGGTAGTTTTTAGCTTTGGAAAATCAATGTTAATGCTGCATGGGGACCCAAGGATGAGGCGAGTTACTGAAATTATTGATCGTGTGTTTGAAGCAGGTATTTACAACTACTGGATTTCCCTGATTAGGAATACGCATAAAATATTATCCCGGAAGATAGCCATCGTTCACCCGCTTGACGGATATTACAGCTTCAACCTCTATCACATACAACCTGCCTTTCTCCTCCTTTTGATGGGCTGGTGTTTAAGTTCCTTCTGCTTAATGGTCGAGTTGTTGTACAATTGTTTCTTATGCAGAAGTTAGTAATGTTGGCATTGGTTGTGCTGCTACTATTTTTAATTTTGCCTGTGATTACACAGAAGAGTGTCACGCACGTGCAAATATTTTCTACTCCTTTCAATATCTCAGAGAAGAACTGGTAAATTTTAGTTCCTAATCACATTATATTTACTAGCTGTATTATTTACAATGTGTGAGTTAACATGTGAAATATTTAAGCAACTAGGGAATAGCGAGTAAACATCAACTAATTTGAAATTCATTCCTTCGGATTTAGTCGCCATAGAATTTATTCTTTTTTATATGGAGAATTGGTGAGTATTGAATCAAATATTAAATTCAGTGGCCAGTAAGGTATACAACATCTCCAAAGCACAATATACGTAATGTGGAATTGGATCGGTACTTTTTGTCAGGTAGCAGACTGATTGTTGGTTTATTTGTGTTACTGAAGTTCTCACCTACATCGCACAGTTTTATGCACTCGGTGATCACCAAGTGCGTGAATTTGTGTTACCCGCACTTATAGATAGAGAAATGGACAGAACAAAATTTCTAGCATAAGGGTATGTTGTTGTGATTTGTGTAGTAATTGACTTTATTACCATGTAGTGTATTTATCGAAGCTCTTAGTGACACACATCATAGATTGTCATGTATTATGTGGGTTCATATATAATATTTTGAAAAGATAGAAAAAAGTCGTGTTCCGTTTTGTGTATACTTCTTAAACAACCTGAGAAAAGTCCTGTAAACGTGTTGCCAATTTACCTGTTGTACTGTTCGTCATTCTAATGTTACCACTGCACCGATAAATTCTGTATATCTTGTAACAGTTTTCCCGAATTTTGCATGTGATATTCTGTTTTTTGTCAGTGGCAAGACTAAATGAAATTAATATCAATCACAGTTAACTAACTTTCCTTTGGACTATAGAATCAATCGGTCTGATTAAGCAAAATACTTCCACAAATTTCTGAATTAAACCCTTAAATGCCGAGTTAAATCCCATCTGCCATTTGCGTGCATTATTAGGAACACACGCTCTTCTCCACGTTAACAGTATAAGGGTTAATAATTTCCTTAATTACGTTATTACAACTTGTGGCTTTGTATATGTACCTACGAGTGTTGTCAGCATAACATTTCAAAATAATTACTATATAATATAATTATTGTAGATATATGTTATATAATTTATTAATATAATATAACTGAGTTGATATCTTCGTGTTGTTGAATATAAATTATATCCTTAATAAATACACTTTTTTTGAGACTGATACACATTTAATTTATTTATTGATTATTTGGATTTTTTCATGACTTGTACCTCGTTAGATGAAAAGCGTTGATTTTCTTTTAATGTTTCACTGTTATACACTAAATAAAATTTTATTTCACAACGGAGCTGTTTGTTGTTTTCTGATTCATTTCCAAAGAGTCTGTTTTCGAAATATAAAACAAAAGAATTAACTACACCTCTGAAATTAAACGCTTGTTTATGAACGCTGGCCTGCCGTGCCTACAAACTGAGCTACGTCACATCCCACAATACTGTAATTACGTAAAATTCTCCACAGTCAGTACCTGAAACCTTAAAACCTAATATGTCTGCTGTCCGAACTACACCAGTACCCACAATACTGCTATACAAGATGCTGAACTGAAAGAAATGGACGCGTAGCGTCACATAGATCAAACCATCGCATATAGTGATGTTTCTGTTTAACTACACAACAGTTTATGATCTGTAAGCATTCATTACATGAGTGTGATTTTCAAGCTCTCTTATACGTGCGTATAAACATACATCACATGATGAATAATATTGAGTTTTGTAGAATTATAAAAACCAGTAAAAATATTATTTATGATATCTTACAGTTAGGTATCAATATAGGTGTTTCATGGCACATAACGTGTTTTTATTTAAAAAGGAAAATATAATTATAGAGATAAATAAAAGAAAAATATTTAGTTTCTTCGTTGAAAGGATAAACAGTTTTTTAAATTAGCTATGTAGGAAAATATAAAATATTTTAAAAGAATTAAAGAAATGTATCTGTTTTTTATTCTTCAGTCCATCTAACTTATACGAAGCTTCATTTTCGAGTTACAGCATCACTCAAATAGACACAAGGTTACACACACAAGATTGGAAATATGTAGTAGACTCACACAATTAGACACACACAAAAGTTATACCTCCTATGAGAGAACAATCGATCCCTTACAGAGATTTCTACCCACACAACACATAACACAATAAAGACAGACAATCTACTTATACCATAATTATTAGGCATGTTCGAGAAATAATTTTTGCAGAGAGAAATAAATAAAATTTAAATATTCTTAATATATGATTACAGCTTTTCTTTGGCTACCATGCAAAGCACATGTGTCAAATTGTTATCTGTGGCTTGTTTGGTCCTAAAAATTATTTACATGTTATTATATACCATATAATTTTCTGAAAATATTTATTAAAATTAAATTATGTGTTTTTAATTTCTCTATGAATAATTTTTTGAAAATTTTCGTAATCCAAGAAGAACCGAGACAGATACAATCAAAAATATGTATTGGTCTTCATGTAAAGCACCTAAAATTGTTGCAATATCTGAATGTAACTTTAATATTCTGGATGGGTTATCGAAGAATATATCTATATCAAATTGCATGGATACCCATCCGGAGGCAGTTGATTGGTTACCAATTATAGATCGACGGGCAGAAAGGCGGACAGAAAACATGGTGAATTTAAAAGTCACCTAACGCATTTTTGCGAACTTGCTAGCAAGGAAAGAAATATCCATTTTGTCAGGGGTCTTGGAACTTACAATCCTTTTATTTTTGCCTTATCTCTAATTTCTAACCACGTTGAAGAAAGTAGTAGGTTAAGCCCTTACCTTCTAATCTACAAAAATTAACTAATCTTGTAATATCAATGGCTTTTGTTAAGTTTAAACCTTGATATTGCGGAGAACAAGAAATTGAACAAAATAATGAAATGGTTGTCATTTTATGATGAAACGAAATAGAATATTCTTTGTGCTGTGGATTGGTAGAGCAGAATTGTAGTTGGGGGAGAGGTTGGTGTGGGAGTCCACTAGTCAATATGCAGTTCGATATTAACCTTGCCAATCTGTTACTGCAGGAAGAGGGCAAACACTTGTCTCCACACACAGTGTAATTCCTATGTAAAAATCGGTCTTTTAAATTTAATTCCTATACGAGTACATTAAACTTGCGAGTAAATAGAATATCAGCAGATTACACGCACTGTCTTAGATATTTAGAGCAGAGTAATGTGTTTTGCCTGGTTGGTTATATATAATTTTCTCCTACTTTCCTTTTATCTTTATACAATAAATATAATTTTATTATTTCTGTTGCTTACACACCGCTGTGTGATTGATGCATGTTTGTTTAAAGCGTTGCAAAAAAAAGGCCACAATTAATATATTATAGTACTTTGTTGGACAGAGATTATAAAAGAAATTTCATAAGAACAAAATTCCATTCATATCAATCAGGCGTAAAACTAATCAAATATTAAATAAGCTCTACGAATTTTTCTTTTATTTTATACCAATATATCCGTTAAAAAATGGGAATACGTGAAATTCAAACAAAAGATTAAAAGAATATGCTATATGTCCTACACTATTGTATTATTTACTGTGTAATTTATATAATTTGCTGCATGGAAACGGCAACAAAACGAAATATAGAGCTTAAAATGTTGTGCAACATTTATGGTACAAACCTTTTTTTTAATATAGAATTACATGTTTACTTTATTCTTTCTTTATACATAACAGGCATATTCCCAATACACATATTAAAATTCTATTTCTGTAACTAAATTAATACGATTTTTTGCATTCTAATAATAACACAAAAAATTAAACCTAACGCACTAACAAATACGTATGTCAGTTGATATAACATTGAGGAATCTGGGATTTAGAGGAAAAACAAGAATATCTGGCATCAAGTATTACTGTACATGAATTTCCCGTCTATGTTTTGCACCAGACAGCAGTTTTCGCCATATTTGCTCTGTGTTTTTACATGATATTGCACGATATCTTCTTGTAGTAGTGCAAATGAAATGACGTTTGGAAACTTTTGTTCCAGTGGATCCTAGAATGTGTTCGTTTCCTTGCCTATGATGACGTCAGATTAGCATCAGGGATAACAGTTTCTGGCTCCTAGGTCATGTGATATGACTAATGGTTATAGAAATATACGAGTTGGGGCAAGGTTTTACAAGGTATAACTTTCTCATTGGAACGACCAATTATTACGTTTGTTACGACTTACAGGGCTACCTGATTCGACAACGAATTGGTTATTTTCAGGCCATTTAATTAACTTCTTGTTTTTATGAATTTTGTTGGAGTGACAATATACAGCCAGTTGTTAAACGTGCAGCTCAGCGACTCTTCTCTGATATAATAAATACTTGCGTTGGGGGCAAATGACACTGACATTTACAATAAAACGCGCATGTCCAAAGTAAAAACTGATAAATATGTTATTTGTAAAATAATATTTTTCTAAATCTTGCTTGCAAAAACTTCTGTTGTTCTCTAAATATTTCTGTAGCAAATAAATTGAACTGATTTGAAGTTTACTCGCAGGGTGTAATTCTCCCGTGATTTTATTTGTGTCTATAATTAGAAGAGGCGTGTATAAAAGCAAATAGTAAAATTGCTGGTGAGAATCCTGTAAAACATTAGCCTTGTGAACCACAGTTGTCTGAATTGATGGGGATTCCAAATTGAATTTTTATTTCGTTAAACCTGTTTTTCCACAAATTCCTTCTACGGAACTTAGAAATCAATCGGTACTGAAGTTCGGGTAACATATTAATTGTTGTTTTCTTTGTGTTACTTATGTTCGCACGGAAATCACACAGAATTACACACTCAGTTTACACCCTGTAGGTGAAATATATTTGCTGCCGCATAAAGTTTGAGAAATGGACAGCAAAACATAACGGTGTATCGTTGTGATTGCGAAATATTTGACTTTTTCCCTGGTGTTTATTTAACGACGTTCCTAGTGGAAATTATCATAACTTGTCAAATACTATGTTGATACTCATACATAAACGTAATTTGAAGTTATTTGTAAGAAATAATATTGTTTCATTTCATGTAAACTTCTTAGACTTACTGGGAAAAGTAGTGTAAACTTTTTGCTACCGTGGCTGTTGTGAAGGTCGTAATTAATAAGTTTACACTGCACCGGTAAGCTCTGTGTTTTTTATAATATTTTTACGATATTTGCATGTGTAATTCCGTTCTGTGTCAGTGATATGAATGAATGAAATTAATATCATTCTCAAGAAAACTGAAATTCTATGGGTCGAAAGAGTCAGTCTATCTCAATTAGCAAAATATTTCGATATAAATTATAATTTTTCATCCACCTAAAACTTTAAAACACCATGAGACAAAATTTATTTACTTGTGAACGTCGTTCCAATATTATTTCAGATGATAATACATGTGTTTATTTTAAAATATACATTATATACTGCATCAATAGTAAATTGCTTAGGATATGCCTTCTTCATTGTACTATAATATACAATTCTTACTTAAATCGCCATTTTTATACTGATATTCATTTCCTTAAATTATAGATTGCTTGAAAGTTTGTTTAAGTCATGTATCACACAGGTATATTCGCTGTGACTTTCCTTAAATATTTCAAAGTTTCGCACAAAATAAGACTTAATTTCAAAACAGAACTTACCGTTTTGTGGCCTACTGATAATTTTCCTGCGTTTTGTATCCGGAATTAAAAACCAAGAATTTCCTGCAACTCTGAAATTAAAGGCTGCATTATCCTCCGGAACGCTAGTCTGCCCTACCTATAAACGTGAGCTACGTCACGTCCCGGAAGACTGTAATTACATAACATTCTCCAAAGTGACTAACTGAAACCACAGAAAATAATATGTCCGCTGATCGCACTCTAAGAGTGCCCTCAATACCGCTACACAAGTTGCTGAATACAAAAGAATAGACACGTAGCAACACATTAGGCAAGCCAGTGCATACAGTGAACGTTTTGATTAATTACACAAATATTTATATTCAGTAAAATTTGATTTCAGGCCTATGATTGTCTAGTATTAATGTATGCTAAATTATGTATAATATGATGGAGATTCGTATTGTGATTTTTAGATTTTCTAATACCCAGAGTTGATAGTATTTATGTACATGTTAACTTTAGGTATCTGTTTGGAAATTGCATGGCACATAACGTTCTGTTATACAAGAAGGAACACATAATTAATGAGTAAAAGGAAGAAGAGAAATTTTGTTAATAAATTTGTAGAATAAACGGTTGTTTGTAAATTAATTATGTAATAAAATTTCTTAAAATTTAAACAAATTTATCTCTCTTAAATTTTCTCTATGCACTCCGTTTCAAGTATAAAAAGCCTCATTTTTGAGTTTCAGCGTTACACAAATACACACAGACTATTGTACAAACACAAGTAGAAACACACCATTTAAAACTCACAAACTAAACGCATAACAATAGACACAATTTGACACATGCAATTAGATACACACAATTTAAACGTATAAAATTAGACACAAACAATACTAGGAATATGCAAATTGAAAAACTCAATTAGGCACACACAAATGTACACATAAAATTAGACACCCAAATTTGGACACACAAATTTACACACCAATATTTAGGCACATAAATTAGACAAAAATTTAAACACAAAATTAGATTCACACAATTAGGGAAACAAATTATATTCATACAATTAAACACAAATAAAACACACACACAATTAGACACAACCGATAGTACTCCTAAGAAAGAACAGTAAGTTTCCTACAGATTTCGCTATCTAAATGAATCGTAATAGAGTAAGGTCAGAAAATCTACGTATACAGGAATATTGAGGCACAATTAAACAACGATGCTGAAGTAGAAAATAAATAAATATTACATATTCTGAACGTGTGATTAGATCAGTTCTTTGTTTAGCATGCAATGCGCATTGGCCGTAATGGTATTTGTGGGTTGTCTGGTAGTGCTATAATATTGTACATAATATCATAAACTCACTATTCTCTGAAAGGTTTTTATTAAAATTATGTTGTGAATTTTGAATTTTCCTATGAATATATCTAACATTTTTCTCATTCTAAGATGAACTGAAACATACGATAAAAATGTTTATTCTTATTCGCGTAAAGTACCTATTATGTTTGTTATGTCTTAATAAATCTTTAATTTTTTCAGCGACTTTTCAAAGAATGCCGCAAAATCAAATTTCGTGGATATCCGTCCGGTGGAAACCAACTTGTTGCCCAAGGCAGACGGATATACAGAAGTACGGGATTTAAAGAAATTAAATGTCACTTACTTCAGTTTTGCAAAAGCTCTAACAATAGAGGTATATTAAAATCCCTCGGGGAGTTAGAGATTGCTTTCCATGCATTGTTCACAGACCCTCTAATTTTAAAACACGAAGGAAAAAACAGTAGTTTAAGCTGAAACTTCCCTACCTATCTAACAATTTTAACTTATTTGTAATATCGATGCTACTGTGTAAAATTAAAACCTGAAACTGTAGGGAATAAGAAATCGAGTTCAACAATACAACTGAAGTCTTTATATAATAAGAGAGATATATAATTCTCATTGCGCCCTGGACTGGTAAGGTAGAATTGTAGTTTGGGGAGCGATTTCTGTGATATTCCATTAGTCAATATAAATTTCGAGATTAACATTGCCACCTCTGTTAGGACATTCAGAGGTTAAAAACAAGTCTTCACACAGTGTCACTACGTCGTAACATTCTGTTTTTAATTTAATTCCGATACATTAACTTGTCGAGTAGATAGAAAAATATCAACAAATCACATTTGTCGGTCTTAGATTTTTACAGCAGGGTCATGTATTTGTCTTGATGCTTATTCATAAAATTGTTGTTAATTATATTGTGTTTCTGGCTGAACAATGTATGGCATTTTATCATTTATGAGGAATACAGAATGCTGTAACTTTGAAGTTTGTGTGCTTAAACCTTTGTAAATGAAGAAAAGAATTGTTATATTAATTTGTTTTAAAAATTGGGGAAAAAGTAGATCATTTGTTGCACAAGGAATTTATAACTACGAAACTCTCTTACAACGAATCTGGAGTGAAAATGATTACGTGATAAATTTAATTTTTGACAGATATTTCCTTTCAGTTTATAACGACGTATCGACCAAAAAATGGGAAAACGTGAAATCCAAAAAGAAGGGTGAATAAAAATGCCACATTTCCTGCAATATGGTATTATTTACTATGGAATCCTCTGTAATTTGTGGCATATATTAGACAACAGAATGAAATATAGACCTGAAATATTTTCTTCGAAATATACAGAAAAAACATTTGCTTTTATTATAGTAATTGCATTTTTACTAAACTTTCCTTTCAATATAACAACGACATTCAATTTGCAAATTTCAGTCGCTGTCTCTAAAACAAAATTAATGTCATTTTTCCTTTTGTTAAAAAAAGAAAAAAACTTAAAATTACGTTCTCAAAAATATGTGTGTCAGTTGATATGACTTTAAGGCGTTTGGAAATTACAGGAAAAACAAGGACCCCAGGCATCAACTACTACTGTAAACGAAATTAACAGCTAAATTTGGCATCACACAGAGCAGTTTTCACTGTACCTGCACGGTTTTTTCACATGATATTGTAGGATAAGATTTTGTCTTTGTCCACACGCAGCGATATTTGGAAACTTTTATTCAATAAATACTTGAATGTGTTCATTTTACTGCCCATAAAATGTGTGAATAGAATTAGATTTTATAGTGTTACGTCATGTTGTAAAACTACATGTTATAAAATTATTTGAGTTGAGGATGAGGTATTGCAAAATAGAACATTCTTATCAGCACAGCAAATTATTACTTTTGTCATGACTTACACAGCCACATGTTTCGACTACAAATTCATTATCGTCAGGAAATTATTTTTTTTAATTTTATACTATTTAGTTTTTCTAACATGAAATCTTGTAACTCCCCTCAAACTTCATAAACATTTGTTTTGGTGTTGAATGATACCTTGGGATACATGCAAAAATGTGGAATGTCCAAAATGAAAATTGGGAAAATTGTTTTTTGCCTAATACCTTCGTTTTGCACTGTTGTTTTCACTATCATCTACTGGAGTTCTTTAATAAACATTTCTGTATGTTTGTATTATTATGTACGACAAAATCTCAACATTTTCAGTAATTGTGTAGAAACTCTTTTTTCATTCAAATATTTTGATCTTCACCAAATATCTGTTAATCTTACGTTAAATCTGAGAAACCTTTACGCATAAGGTGCAATCATACTTAAAAGGTTGCCTTTATATTACAGAATATTAATGGTAAATACTTTTGGAATTATGGGTTCTATTCTCGCTAATATCTTTATTGTCTTCAGGGGTGTGGCACTGTGCAATTTGTTAGATTGTAACACAATAATTATAACACACTGAAATCGGTTCCAACTCTTCCACGTTAGCAACAGACAGCAGTATGGTGTAATGGTTAACAGATGCTGTAGTTACTGTTGTTTTGTGCTCCTGTCGATGGGTGATAGTAACGCCCGAAACATGTACAGCAATGTCAGATAGAAACAAACTCTGTGAATTGTCTATCTATTTGGAGTTATATGCAAAAGGATATTGATTTTATTAAGTTTAGATAAATTTGGTAGGTAATGTGTAAGATCCCCTTTGGGAATCTCGAACTGTTTTACTACTTTCAACACAATTACAGTAATGAGACGTTCTTTTGTAGAATTAAAAATGTCCTATTGTACCTATAAAACTCCCTCTAAACTATTATATATTATTGAGAAGAAACACGCAAAAGTCGTTGCGTTGTGTCTTTCTTGCTTGTTTATGAAAATGTAAATTTATACACACATATAAAATAATTAATTTTAGTCGGAAACAACTTCAATTCTCAATCAGATATATCTCATATATAATGATATTTATTTCAGAAAATAATTTTTGTTCTCGATCTGAGATATCTCTTTAGGAATGTAAGGGAAATTATTTTCATATTACCAAAATCCATAAACACGAAACCTGAAATAAATAGATTATGTAGTATCTAAGCTCCATATATTATTAAAATAATTGCAAAGTCCCATAAGGTGTAATACTATGTGAAACCTAGAACCTTCACCTTTACGTTAAAGTGCATAGATTTACACCTACTTTAATGGTAATTAAATATAAAAAATTATATATATTTTTTTCAACCAAAACACTCCAGACAGCTCCTTGTAAATTTCATCAGCACAACCTTCGCTCTAACAAACCAGTAACTATTGTAGAGTGCACCCAGATCCTACCCTTTCTAAATAACATATTTAAACACAGTTTTGGGGGATTTATGCTATTAAACCCTTATCCCGCTAAGGTGGAAAGTATGGTGAGTTCCTAATAACGCCAGCAAATGGCAAATGGGATTTAACTCAGCGTTTAAAGTGTTAATTCAGAAGAGTTGAACAAAGAGTCGTATGTGATTTTAATCCAACAATATTTTTACGACGTTACGGAAGAATGAATTAAATGTATACTTTTACTTTACTTAGATCAGAGATCACAGACTTCAGTGAGTTAAGAACATTTGTGCGTTTTTTAAAGCTTAAACGACACAATTTTGCTTGCGAAATGCACTTATACTGCTCTAATTGTCACACAGGTCCAACTTCAATTCTGCTATTCAGATGAACAAGCTTTCTGTGTCTTACAGTATTTACACAATTTTCATGTTTTGCATTGTACAATTTACTATTGCCATCTTTATTTCAAGGGTTTGAAATTGTAAAATATTCTTTGTCTGAGAATGGTTATCATTGCAGGGAATAGGATAAGGAAGGCTTGCGCGAAGTCAGAGAAAGTAACATGTCTGAACTGCACTATTCATCCATTTGCCAGACAGTTTTGATGCCATTTCATCTTTGCAACTGATTGCAGCTAAGGAATCGAAAGCCTTTTTTATCTATAAAACATTTATGAAGACCTGAAAACATATCTCTCGTTTTTTATGCATTCGACCCTCCATAAATCAAGATAATTCCATGTTCCATTGCAACAAATTCACAAATTCTTGCAGCCGATACAAGAACGATGAACTTTACACACACCAAGTAGTAAAAAACTACCTGTATTAGGTTTCACTATCATTTGTTAATTTGTAGGTAAGTACTGTGGATAAGTGACAGTTACAATTGATGTTCTTCGAAGTTACATGGCAACATGCTTCCAAACATAAATTAATCAATAATGGGTGCAACTCTGAGCATTTATCAGTCGTAGTGTTTAGTTGTAAGCGGTGAGGAAGAAGGAAGAGGCAAGTTTTGAAGTTTCTGATTCAAACCTTAGGGGATGTGGCAAGGTTTCAACTGGTAAAAGGCGACATCCCGCAGGGAAATAATATTTCTTATTTTTTTAGAATAGAGCATCGGAAGAAACGTTGCTTGAATTTTTAAAGCATTGTTACTTATTTCAAAATCCCATAGTGACTTTCCAAGTCCCTCGTCCTAATACGACCAAAAGGGTTTCAAATGCTGAAACTAATATTATTTTTGGAATTATCTGGAACTTCTGTTTTTATAAGTTGTTACGCTGATTTTTATTTTATATATCATATAAAGTGTTCCTTTTTACTTCGTATTGGAAAACCCATCTTGATCTGAGTAATTCTGTGTGTCTATTTCATTAATATTTGGTCCATTGCCAATGTCCGTTTTCAGTTTTTCACTTGCCGAGACTAGTGTAGATTCTTGCATGTGTTAACTAATATTTTTATCAGCATCATTTACGTAACTGTCATTTCTAATAATATCAACTTCTGCATTTTCCTGTGAGAATTCTGGGACTTATAAAGTAATTTAAATGTTTTAGAAGGTGCTTCGAGAAATCACAACGTTATCAACAGATGGGAGCATTAGATATTAATGTTGGTTTGCTGCTACTCTGTGTCACAGTAGTGCAGGCCCAACTGAATGAGACACTTGGGCACCCAAATTTGAATTATATTAGCAACACTAAACCAACAGACTGAGGGAAATATTTGTTGTTTTTTTATTATAGTCAAAGGCTAAATAACTCGTTTAATTAAAAAAATTCGGAATATGTGTTGCCAGTCCTACACTGTGATTGGTCGGGATGATATTCTGCTAGACTGCGTTAAAGCGTGCATTATAAGAATGCAGGTAGACGCTAAAAAATGATATTAATGTTATAATTTCAATTCATAAATTAATGCGGAAAAGAATAATTGTAGTTCAGATGATTTTTTTAATCTCTTCACAATTTACTTCCCTGTAACATAATTGGAGAGACAAGGAAATAAAAGTATGGATGAAAGGCACAATAAATACTATATACCTGTTCATAGAATTTCTCTTAGAACTGCATAAGGAAAATGGATTAATTTAACACGTGGTCCGCCTGTTTTAAGAGAAAAATATAAAATACTTTAATTCAGAAATGCTGTAAATTGACTCAAAGTGAATGTGTATGACTCCGGTCATGTAAAACGTAGATAAACTGTTGAAGTCTTTTAGGGGTGAGAGGTACATTGCGCAGAGGGGACTCAGTGTTTTAGAACAAAATCATGCGCAATGGTGCAAAATGGCATTCATCAACATGTACCGGTGACTTTAAATTTATTGCCTTTCTCATTAGCTAAATCGTATTTCCGTGGGCATTATCAGTTATTTTTTAAGTCCAACCATAAGAATGAAATGATAATGTCTTTCTGTCTGTGCTACAACGTGAATCAAACACAAGTTACCTTTAAATATCCTCATGAGAGTCGTGTTCTGAAGTATTGTAAGCACAAATATAATGACAAAATATAACAAACAAATCTCTTATTAGTAAAAGGTAAATTGTAATTTTGTAATTTTTCCTTTATTCCGTCAGAGTGCTCTGTCGTCTTGCTTGTTCTCTTTATGAAGGAAAAGGCAATATTGACTTCTATTTCATAAACAAAATTTTTGTGATACAACTGATTATTTCTGACAGCAACAAATGGAGCCTGTGTACAAGTACAGGTTACAGTTTTGATACAACCGTTTAGAATAAATTTATAGATGCAGAAAGCAACTTTCATTTATTTAATTTGCTTTCAATTATTAGGTTTGTCAAATTTTAATTTCGAATACTTGCGGGTTTCAAATACATGTTCCAATGTGCTACGTAATATTGGTTAAGGTCAGGTTTTTATGTGATAAACTGTCTGTAAGAATGAACTACGTGACAGTAGACCTACCTAAAAACAGTCACATGACAGTTTTGTGGTCTTCACATAATACGCAACACAATTCAGTATAAATGCACAATTGGCGGTGTTGTTGTTCAGCTGTACGCAGCTGTGTACTGTGATATTGACAGCTAAAAAGAAAGGTTAATGTTACTTTCTTATAATCTTGGTCGCATCTATTTATACACATACGTAACAAGGGAAGAACATACATTCGTTCTTCATAAATAAGTATATATTTGGAGAATATATAATGAGATTTGTTATGTATATTCTTTTAAATGTCTCCTAAGTATTGGAGGTTCTTTGTTGCTACCAGTATGACGTCGGATACTGATCAGTTTCTACCAAATCACACGGCCTTCCATCGCAGGAGGCCGCTGGCTTCACACACACCGGCGCCAAAACTGCAAGGATTAGTAAGTATAAAAACCTTTTTATAGAGAGAATACTTTCACAAATTCCCCTTTATTTTAAACGGAAAACTTCAGAGCGAGTCTCACAAACCTTAGGCCTCTACTATACCAGTCACCAACAGTTACGTAAGCAGATGAATACTGGCGCCTCCATCTGTCTACAGAAACACACTTATTCATGAGCACATGAATTGGCACAACGTCCTGACTTGTACAATCCGCCTATACAAGCTTGTTTTACCTGCGGGTTAAATTTGTTGCACGTTGAAATTAACTCTGATATATGAAATTTAAAGCTATGTTAAACGTAGTAATGGACGTCCTGTTGTGTTAAGTAAAATATTAAAGGGAAAAATATATAAACTTCTTCATAAACAAACATCTTATACTTTATTGATTTAAACAGTGGCATCTAGTTTCGGCCTATGCAGGCCATCATTAAGCCAAAGTAATATAGAAGGCAAATGCCAGTGTATGCAATATATTATTAGTCAGTTTCATGGGATCACATTTACAATCGTATAGTTCTTTTAATTAATGACTGCTGTAGTTTTATTGTCTGTAGTAAGTGTAACAATCATTGTATATATATTGTTAAAATACTAAAGTTATTATTGGTTATAATAAATGTAAAATTTTTTAGTGGGTACATAGTTTAAAATATTAAAAGGATATTAAATATATATATATATATATATACACGGTGTCCAAGGAGGAATGTGCCAGACTTCGGGAAGGTGTTCCTTATGTAAAAGTGTACCGATATAACCCAAAATATCTATGTCCAAAGTTGAACCGTTACGGAGATAATGGCCAGAGAATTTTGAATCTTTGACAGCTGTTACACACTTGTTGATTACCAAATACATATTAAAACTGGCAGGAATATATGGTTTCTGTAATGTTAATATCGGTACTTAACATCAAACTAACTTGTGAGTGACAAAAGCCATTAAATTGAACTACAAAAAACTCGCACGCATATCATTGTTGTACTTAGGGTTCCAAGCACTATACATGACACATGAATGCAAGCACTGACGTAATATGGCTGACTGCGCATTCTGGTACAAGCCTACTATAAGCTAGTTTGAGCTGACTTTCCGTAAACGGACACCACACCCAAGGATAAACTTCGATAAGACTTGTCAGCTGACAGGTAAAGAGTGTTTATGCGCCAGAAGACCCCACTTTTCTCTGGCCATTATCTCCGTAACCGTTCAACTTTTGACACATGTGTTTTGGGTTATATCAGTATAATTTATCATAAGGAACACCCTCCTGAAGTTTGGCACATTCCTTCTGGGACACCCTGTATACATTTAATATCAAAAGGATATTAAGCACATATATATAGCATAACTTGTGACATGAATAGATTTGTTGTTCAGATTAATTTTCTTCTGCTGCTACACAATTAATCAGTACATATGTATTCTTGGTAATACTGCGTGTTAGTTCTGTGTATAACTGCATTCTTATTTCAGACCAGGGTGCTGTATACAGTTTGCTTCGCTTCGTATCAATGAAGCATTACTTTCAGTATAATATGTAGATTTTTTCGTGACAATCATCGTATGCTACTCATTGATGATATATAGATCCGATTTTGTGTGCGTTGGCAGAGAATATAACGCGGCTGAACTACACAATTCAGCCACTTGCCAGGCAGTTTGTGAATGCCATTTCACCAGTGCAACTGCTTGCAACAAAAGATTGGTACTTTTCCCCCTAAAACTGTCATGTAAATCTGACAAATTATCTGCCATTTATTATGCATTCGAACCCCCTTAAAATATGATAATTTGACTTACATGGTAAAAATTTACAAACTACTGCAGCGGTTAGGAAAACTGCAAGCTTTACACAACGTAGTTTCTACCAAGTAAGTCTTAATTTGGTTTCTCCATCATTTGTTAATTTGGAGGTCACGACTTTGGAACAATGACAATTACAGTTTACCTTCATCGATGTTATGTGGCAACAGGCTTCCAAACATATAAACAAATCAATAACTGGTTAAACCATGTGCATGTATCCGTCGATGCGTTTAGATGTAAGCGGTGAGAAAGAAGAGAAAGGCAATGTTTGCAGGTCCTGATATAAGCTTTGAGGAATGAGTCACTGTTTCAAATTCTAAAAGCGACTTTCCGCAGACGAATACTGCTTTCGCCTTCAGGATCGAGCAGTGGAAAAATAATGGCTTTACATTTGCAAAATTTGTAATATTTGCTTCCTTTATCACATCTTATATACTTATAATAGATCCAATCTCAGTACCTCCTTCTAATATGACAATAACTGTTTTCATATTCCGAAAAGCATCTCATTTTTTTGGAATTTATAAAATCAGTGTATTAGGAATTGTTTTAATATTGATTTTCATTTTCTATATCTTGCCGTTTTTTTCTTAATTTGTGTTGGAAAAACTTTTTGTTTTTGTTTTCTACAGGTCTTTTCCTTTAACATTTTTTCCTTTCCAATACTCTGTATTGCAATCTTACAAATAGCAAGGTAGTTGTAGATATTTGTCGACTTAATAAGTTAACAAATGTTTTTAAATTTCCCCTATATATAACTGTCATTTCTAATAATTTCCCCTTCTGTATTTCCATCAATGTTTCTTAGACTTCTTCACGAAATTTGCAAGTTTCAAGAGCAGATTTATGTGAAATCTCGATATAATCAACAGATGGCAACATTACAGTAATAACTATTCCTTCTGCTAAGTGTCACTAGATTTGAAGGCAATTTTCCAATTCTTTACTATATTAATTCTTGTTCATTAACCCTTATTAAATTTATTGGTAACCCTATAAATGTACCTTACATTTTTTTATTTTTCTGTTAGTCTCAATTTCCTCAAATTTTGCTTTCAGATATTTCTTTTTGTTTTCCTGAAATGACTGCAAGATTCACGTCTTACATTGTTTAAATTAGGTATGTTGTTTTGGCTTGGATTCTGTACCCACTGCATTTTAGCCTCCTTTCCTTTGTCTAAAAAACCTATATTTCTTCATCAAACCTTGGTTTATTCTGCTTCAATACGTGCAGACTTAGAATTCCTTTAGCTGATGTTTTGATATTCTCTTTAATATTCTCCCAAAACGTGTATATTTCTTTGTCATCACTTACATACTCCGAAGTTGCAAATCTGTTTGTAATCTCAATCTGATAATGTTTTCCAACTTCCAGATCATTTAGGTCTCTGAGATTAAATTTTCTCCATCAAAGTTATGCGCTTCTTATTTATTTACTGCCACTCTTTCCCTAAATTTGCAGCCACCAGATTGTGATCAGCATTACAATCAGCATCCCTGAAAATTCGTACATTTTGTATTCTCGAATACCATTTCCTACTTATCAATATGTCAATCATGGTGTGGGTCTTCCAATTAGGAGTACTCCGAGAGAATTTACGATTTTTTTGTGTGAGAACTTCATGCTCTTAACAACAAGACTTTTTATTTTTTATAGTTAACCATTCCAACACCATTATCATTACTCTCCTGATGTAGACTCTTATTCCAAATTGTCGGTTTGAAAATATTCCCTTTTCCAAGTTTTGCATTAAATTTTCCTAATAGAATTTTCATATTATACTTTGGAAAATGTTAAAAATAGTCTGCTCTAATTCCTCACGAAACTCTCTTTGAAATCATCACATTTCTCCTCAAGTGTTGCATACACATTTAGAACAATGATATCACACCACCGAACTCTAAGAACTATACATGAGATTCTATCGCCAACAAACTCTACTGTTTTAACTGCTGATGTTATTCAGCGGTGTACAAAAAAACTCTTGCAAATTGATAGTTTTCTGTTCCTTTCTATAGAAATAATTGCACTTTCCTGCTCTTAAGTGTCTCCCTTTTTCCCCCCCAATCTCCTGCACGCCCAACAACTGTAATTTATATCTAGCAAATTTAATAACTGCTGCCGTAAATGAACCTAACCTCTTGAGGCTCATACCTTTCCAAGTACCAAAAATCATGTTCTTTTTCGTTGCGTAGATCGTACCAAACCATCAGTCCAACCCTAGGCAAGTGACCATAATTCGTAAGAAAGTAAGTTTATTCGTTCAGGAGTACTTAGCTTTTAGTCTGTCTCCAAGCTGGAGGACTACACCTTGTAGACTTTACACGACTGCTTATTCAATTCTTTCGCACCTTTCCTCCATATTGAAAGTCCTTCCTTCTTTCGCAAACTGAGGACGCGACATGCCCTTGTGACAGGACCATCGCAACATGACATATTACTGAATCATTCCAGGTCAGGTCACTTGCAGGGATTAGGATCTCTTGGAAACTTGCATATCCCTAGTATTATTCAGTAAAACTTTGTTTATCTGTAAACCATGCTACAAAAATACTTGTCTTTCACATTGTTATTTATCCTGAACGTATGTAAACATTTATTTTTATTTTATTCAAAACAAGTCATACACTCTTTTTAAAACACATTCATATTTACATTTAAAACACTAAATTGTTAAAAATGTTTGTAAAACACATCATGAAAACCCTAAATGTTTCGGTCACAATTGTTTGACCATCTTCAGGGGGCCGTCTTTCGTGCTTAGTGTTGTTACTACTTCTCTGCTTGTTTGCGTCGTCAAGTTGTTTATTTGGTATGTGGCTGTATGTTGTCTATGTGTGTGTGTGCCTGATGTACTTGTCTGTGGGATGTTTGGTTGTGAAACCATACATCCCACAGACAAGTACACAAGTCACAATTGTTTGACCATCTCCAGCGGGCCGTCTTTCATGCTTAATGCTGTTACTACTTCTCTGATTTTTTGCGTCGTCAAGATATTTATTTGGTATGTGGCTTTATGTGGTCTAGGTTTGTGCGTGCCTGATGTACTTGTCTTTGGGATGTTTGGTTGTGGAACCAAACATCCCATAGACAAGTACATCAGGCACGCACACACATACACAACATACAGCCACATACCAAATAAACAACTTGACGACGCAAACAAGCAGAAAAGTAGTAACAGCATTAAGCACGAAAGACGGCCCCCTGAAGATGGTCATATCATTGTGACCGAAAGATGTAGCGTTTTAATTATGTGTTTTACAAACATTTTTAACATTTTAGTGTTTTAAATATGAATGTGAACATTTTAAATAGAGTGCATCACTTGGTTTGAATAAAATAAATATAACAACATACATGGTGCGAAAGTAAAGATCATATGTAAACGTAACTGTAGGAAATTAATTGGTTGGGAATCAGATTCAAATTCGTACTACCATAAGATTAATGGTAAAAGGCTTACAACAATAAGGATAAAAATTTGTATAATCAGATTATGAACAAAACTAAGTAAAACAATAAATTTATTTTATAATACAATAAAAATCGGCAAATTTATATAACCACATTTAATCCTACAAGAAGCCATGAAGGCCCACAATTGGTGTAAATTTATAGCTCTACTCTATCTTTAATCACGCAGTTAGATGTCACGTCCTGACTGCTTTAACTTCGGGAAAGATATCCGTTCCCTATTCTCCTCGAAGTCGGTTGGTCCCCAGTGCCAGTATGATCTGCTACAGAATTTTTCATCTACACTGTGCTTCGATGCCAAAACCAGCAACAGGGTGTTCGAGAACATTTATTGAAAACAAGAGCGAGCAGCAACATTCGGAAAAGAATTCTGAAAATTTGGACTTGCTCCAAGGCAGAGAATTTGCATGTGTCACTGAAGACGTCGTGAAAGAATCACAAAATTCAGATATATTTTCAATTCAAAATCTTCACAAGCAAGAAAGTATGCAACATCACAATTCATTGTCCAGCTACTTCTGCTCAATCTTCGTTACAGTAAGTGTCTGCAGACAGCCTGATGCCAGCTTCAGACACTCGAAGTTCCTCAGACAAATTTAAAATTCTCATGGTCCTTTTTATAGGCTCAGTCATATTTTTCTCAGATTCATTAAGAACGTTTTGCGTCCGAATTTCCACAAAATGTTAAAATGTTTCATTCTTCGTATTCATTGATTATTTGGAGGCAAACCTCATTCAATGCATAGAAATAAGGGAGGATAAGGGTCTTGGGATATTGTACTTATTATGCACTGGTAAATAGCACATGTTCCAAAGTTTTGTTGATTCTGAAATCAATTTCTCATGTAATTGGAAAATTAAAATTTTTTCAAAGCGATGGACAAAAAAGACCAGGAAAATAAAAAGTACAAAATTACACACACTCTTAGTGAAAACAAAATCCCCATACAACTTCAGCAAATTTTTTCTATGAATTCGAGGTTTAAGTTACATAATTTTGAAATGCGTTGTACACACTGGGAGGCCTTGTACAATATTCTCATTGAGTTTGGTATCCCCAAGAAGTTGGTAAGGTTAATAAAAATGTGTCTGACTGAAACGTACAGCAGAGTCCGGGTGGGTAAGAA
>Ga0268261_10000116_pt1 | contig 49114 bp, 34 predicted proteins | sample TergutNc150P1_FD_190353 | JGI IMG/M metagenome (GOLD analysis project Ga0268261, IMG submission 190353) | Nasutitermes corniger P1 segment gut microbial community from laboratory colony in Florida, USA - Nc150 P1 (SPAdes) (version 2) | ecosystem: Host-associated > Arthropoda: Insects >... | reverse complement strand
TTCGTCCTATAATACAATAATGGCCAGCCACCCTGGCTGCCAAAAACTTTTACATATCAATAAACAGCAGTTAATTCTACTGCCATTTATAGCCTGCATCCAGATATACAGATATATTTCGTGTGTTGTTAGGCTAAAACAAGAACCTTGTGTGTACAGTCAAGTACAGTTGGTCATGATGAACACCTCAAAGCAGAGCAGTATGTTCTGAAAAAGTACTAAATCCTGAACAACATAAAATTCAATGTTTTTTATGTTACGTGTCATTTATAGCAGCTGGTTCGGTCTGAAGGATTAGCGCTGACAGGTAACAACACAAAATTACGTAGTTAGTAGCAAAAACGGGATAACTGGAATTATTAGTGTTTTAAAAAACCTGATAATACCTCAGTGCTGTCTGGTGGGATGTGTCACTGTGTTGTGTGCTAGGCGTTTAATTACACTTTGGGGCAACACATTGCCTTCTTCTTCATGGTCTATGTGAACCGACATGAGAAAGTAGCAGCGTACATGGACGTACTGGTAGAAGTACTATGACAGTTTTGAAGAATGTTGGCAACTAGTATCAAACTACACGATCTCACATCCCAGATTAACAATAATCACCATGATAACCTCAAATCTGTTATATTAATAGCCATACCTCATTGGACTTTAATCCACATTCATCATGATGACAACATAAATGACTGTCTGTAAGAAACTGTCGTCACTGGAATACCGGAACTATTATAAATATTCACATGTGACTTCATAATATGGAAAGTACACGGTGTTGAAGTACGCAACTTCGCTTATTACACACGTGTATAAATAATTTAGGCCTGTACAAAAAGAATACAAGCAAACTAACACTGACATTTGGAATGAAACATTCAAAAGTGAAGACACCGGTGCTGCAGTTGTTCTGTCACACACGACCGCAAAAAAAAACTTCACAGTATTTACATTACGTCTCTCTCTCACACACACACACAGTTTCTTTGTCTAAACTGCATGGTTACCTCGCGTAATGTCGGGCCGGCGAGCTGCGGACACATGGAGCAGCAAAACCGTTTATAAGAAAGCGCGGGTGCTACTGATATGTGCACCGGTGTCCACGGATTATCTGGTAAGTCAGTGATGAAAACTGCCAACGTGACTCTCCTACCATCTTTGTGTACTGTGACCCCTAAGTAACATGCCTGTGACGATGATAAGGATTGTTGGTACTCATACAACACAACTTCACGCAACAATCGATTTAAATAAAAAAAACCCACCACCACAGATCATCTAGTATAAAGACCAGACATAGAGGCAAACAGCAGGCCAGACGAAGCCGCCTCGCCGGCTGATTGACACGCATCGATTCTCCTTTGACTGGTTGAAGCGACCGATCACTCCATTAACTCTTAACCTCTGTACCACGAACTGAATGTGGCAAAAACCTAAATGATGCAGTGCACAGTCGTTACTGTCAAAATAGTCTCATAGCAGCCGCGTCTATGTGTCTATCTCCTTAAACTAATTTAACTTAATTCCCGAAAAGTGTTACGTTCTCTTATAAATACAGACACTGGCCATATACTGTTCACAAGAAACAGCATCTTATTAATCTAACTCTAAAGGTATGTTCAGCAGAAACTTTCATTCAGAATAAACCAATTTGAAAACACGTTTCGACTATCTTCTTCGAAGCCTTCTTCATACACAATGACCCTTGCCCCTGCCATTCTACAGCCAAAAAGTACGGTTGTTCTAACGCTGTCGGATATTATTTAAAATATTCATTACCAATCACTACGGTGTCTTAGGTTAAAAAGTATAGGCGGACAGAACCTAAAACTGCCTCGGGGCTTAACTACACCATACACAAAAAAACATGTTTCGACTACCTTTTCCGATGCCTTCTTCATGCTGGTTCAAGGGGCTTAACTATCACTACACGGTCTTAGGTTAAGGGGTATTACGGTAGCTCTAACGCTGTCGTATATTATTAAAATATTCATTACAAATCACTACGGTGTCTTAGGTTAAAAAGTATAGGCGGACAAAACCTAAAACTGCCTCGGGGGCCTAACTACACCATACACAAAAAACATGTTTCGACTACCTTTTTCGATGCCTTCTTCATGCTGGTTCAAGGGGCTTAACTATCACTACATGGTCTTAGGTTAAGGGGTATTACGGTAGCTCTAACGCTGTCGTATATTATTAAAATATGCATTACCAATCACTACAGTGTCTTAGGTTCCCACACTGGGGTGGAGCCATACCTTCACCACCACCCCTACACCAATAAAGCTAAAAAACGTGTAGTGCCAAAATAAAAACTCAAAAATGGGCAACTGACCCCAAATGGGCCCAAATTTGGGGGGTGCTTTTTGCAACCCCCATTTTTTTAATTTTGGGCCCGGGGGAGTTGCCCATCGACCGACCAGACCCGGCCACTTAATACTAACAAGCATCTTTTAAAACTGCAGCTTCGGTCTTATACTTCATTTTCATTTACATTAAAAATTTCTCAAGAGATTATATCAGACTTACTTTCGAGGTACTGAATGATTTATGGATAATCATTTGCTAGTGATGCGAAAGGATTTTCTCGGTTTCTAATTAAAAGTTAACGTCAGTAGGATCATGCAAATTATAAGAAAAGCACTAAAATATCCAATCACAATTTCAGGTAATTTCGCAGAATTAGGAATTGTGAGTGTTTTCTCCGCAATGTCTGTATTTATGATTGCAATAACTCGTATTCCAAACTTAAAATTTTCATGGAATTTAATATTTGATTATTTCCTAGAAATCTGTGACGAAAGCCAAGTTCATTTGAAATCCGACCAATATGCCTGGTATTTTATTAAAAAACATACTTGCTTTTATCTTAATATACCGTCAGTTCTTCTTGAAATAATAAATGTTTCAAGGAAATTTGTTTAAAATTCAAGAAGCACATTTAACTACCTGTTTAATTTTTTCGAAAAAAAGCTGCCTAATTTAAATACTCTAAAATGTACAGCAGAGTGAATTAAGCCAAAATGTGAAAATATAATAAGTTGCAAGACCTTTCATGCAGCATAACAAAGTCCACAGACACACACACACACACACAACACACACACACACACACACAAAGTGTAATTAACACAAAATCCTTTTTAACAACAACAACAACAACAACAGTAAGGCGAACGAACTTCAACGTTACGTTTTAAGCACACTGTCTACTTTTTTATAGCATTGGCGGAGATTTGAAACAAAACTCCATTGTCAGCTGCTTGCGTTAACAACTGATCCAGATCCCTCCGCAAAACTGCATGTTCAGAAGTACCCGATTCGAACCTCTGATTGTGTTAAACATACAAAATAATAACTACTACACTTTCGAGCCGTTTTTAAAGAAGTTCCACTCTCCAGAAGTGTGTTACAAATTTCGTTTTCTTACAGCATGTAGGAAGCTGGTACTGGCGTTTGTACTCCCCCAACGCCATTGACGATGATTTCATGTGCCCTGTAACCACATATACACAACCTGTGGGAAAAAATAGCACAGTCATAGCAGAAGTATATTTAATCAGGTAGGTTCACAATATCCACTGTTTGTTCACTGCAGATTTAAGGTGGTAATTAGAAATAAAATATAAGTCGGAAATGCTGTTTACGTAATTGGGTGGACGATAATTGATGTGGCGTTATATCGGGGTTTGAAATAATATATGATATGATATACGTATTTGTTAACTGCGATTGAGTTGACAGACGGTGGCAGAAATATAGTTCACCTTTACACAAAGTCAACATACAGAACAACACAATGATTCAGGGTACACAGAACACGACATACATAAGAATAAAAATTTATTCATTCAAGTAGTCTGTCTTACGACAGGACCAAAGCCTCTTCCAAAGCGAGCTCTCCACATAGAGCGATCTAGAGCTTCTTCCTTCAAATGAGAGTATCCTCTCCTTTCCTTAAGGTCATCCAGTATCTTCCTACGTCTTCTTCCTCGTCTTTCTGTCACTTTTAAAACCCCTTTATCTTTCGTTCAATAACCCTTTGTAGAAGGCAGATTCTACACAAAATATGACCAATCCAGTTCGCCTTCCGTTTACATATTTCATATAGGGAATTCCTCTGCTCCTTGATTCTAAGCAATACTTCTTCATTTCTTACATGATCAGTACAACTGATCTTTTCCATCCTCCTCCAGCACCATATTTTAAAACTTTCCAGGTGTTTCTGATCTACTGTCCGAAGGGTCCACGTTTCAGCACCATATAAAGTAATGCTCCAAATGTAGCACTTCACTAGCTTCTTCCTCAATTCCAAGTCCAATGCGCTAGTAAAAAGATTCCTCTTCTTGTTGAATGCAGCTTTAGCCATAGCAATTCTACATTTAATTTCACAAGTACATCTTCCATTATTTGTTAAAATGCTACCCAAATATTTAAAAAATTCTACATTCTCTAGTTGATTTTGTTCTATTCTAATTAATACTGGGAGTGGTTGTCTTGAATATCTCGTTATTATGTTTCTTCTACGTCCACTTCCATTCCATAGCATCTTCCAATTTCAGTTAGTTTATCAATCATGTTCTGTAGCACCTTTTCTTTCTTAGCCAGTTACACAAGCTCATCTGAATATTTCACAGTTTGAATGAGTTGCCCACCTATTTTGAAGTCTCCAAACCCTTCCAAAGCTTCCTTGGTAAAGCATTCGCTGTACAATTTGAACAGAATTGGTGACAAACAGCATCCTTGTCTAACTCCTCTTCCAGTCTTCACACTTCTTGTCTCCCCTCGGTTCAGTCGCACTTTAACGCTCTGAGCCATGTACAAGTTGCTAATCAATATTCTTTCACGCCAATCAATACTAGTTTCCCTTACGATCTGCATTAATTTGGTCCAATTGACTCGGTCAAACGCCTTCTGCCATTCTATGAAACAAATAATTAGTTCCTCATCTATCTCCAAGGTTTTTTCTGATATTATTCTCAGCATCCAAATGGCATTTCTAATTCCTCTTCCTCTTCTAAATCCAAACTGATCTTCTCCGAGTACATCTTCAATGTTCTTTTCAATCCCTCTTCTAAGTATCTTTGCTACTATCTATGCTGTAGGTGCGATAAGGCTGATTGTGCGATGGTCTCTTCTTTTTGTAGCTTGTGGCTTCTTCTTTAAGGCAATCATTGTAACATCCGTAAAGTCCTTGCGCCACTCTCCAGTTTCATTAATGGTGTTGATCAATTTCGTCATTATTATCAAACCAGCTTCTCCCAATAATTTGAGCACATGTTCAGGTACATAATCATTTCCTGTAGCCTTCTTATTCCTCATTTCTTTGATGACATTTTTCACTTCACTTTGCAAAATATATGGGGTCTTCTCGTCTGCATCTACTTCCTCTTCAGGCTCGACTTCTAGGGTTTCCGGTCGATTAGGTCGATCGTGTAGTTCTGTAATATAATTCTCCCAAATTTTCAGTACTTGACTTTGCTCTACTCTTCTATTCCCATGGGGGTCTTCGATGCCAATATGTTGGAACCCTTTGCGTCTCTTTCCAGCCTAGATCTTTTGTCTTCATGTACATCAATTCATAACGCCCTGTTCTTTGAAATTCCATACTTTTGTTAGGTATGTTCTGAAGATATTCCTTTTTGGAATTATCTGTGTCTCCTTTCAATTCATTCCTCAGCCTCCGGTAGTTCTTCCTGCTTTCTTCAGTGTTGACATTCTTCCATTTCCTACTTTCATCCATTTTACTGATCATGTCTTGTGTAACCCATGGTTTTCTTGCACATTTCTCGAATTTCCCAACCAGATCACTGAGGTTATCTAAAACACATTCGTTTATATTGTTCCACTGCACATCAACATTCCCACTGTCGCATCCAATTGCACCGAGTTTCTCTTCTAGAGTATGCTGCACTCTTTGTTGTTGAGTATAAAATTTCTCCAAATCCCATCTTGAATTTCCCTTTTCGAAACTTACGATTTTCTTCAATCTAGTGCAAATCTCGGCAACAAGTAAGTTGTGGTCAGAGCCAAGTATCTGCCCCAGGCAGTGTCTGCACATTTTTCACACTGTTTCTGAATCGACGTTTCACAAGAATGTAGTCCAATTGATGTCGACTCTGATCTCCTGGTGCCGTCCATAAGAAACGTAAAAATAAAAATAAATAATATACAAAACTGAACAGATGTATACACGTAAAACCATATATACATATATAGAACATAGTGTATATCATTAATCGAAAATATTTTTCCAAATCTCATCTGTTAATATTTTTACCCCTGCTGTCTTGTGATAGGCAGAAGTCACAAACTGTGCGGACATTAATTTACCGAATGTAAAACCGATTGATGGAAAACATAAAAGTGTGGAATTATATTGTATCATGAAATAATATCCCTTTATTAAATAAACCTCTAAAATCAAATCCAAACTCTCGTATTATTTGATTACACAGATGACATTAATAGTTCTCCAAAGACGGCACCAACATGGAGATCCAATAAACGGACATCACCTAGAAATCATAAAACTAAATGCAGTAAAACATGACTCCAAATATTCCTGTCGGCAATTTATACTGTTTGTAAGGTAGAAAACTCTTGAAATAAAGTGTGCGATTTTTAAAAATTAAAAGATTACAGGGTAATTTTTGAAACATTAGAGGTAGAAGTAGTAAAGCGAAAACGGTTTCAAATATATAATTGAAATTCTATAACTTTCCATGTGGTCTATATCAATTTATAGGAATAAATACATGTCTGATACTGTAGGGCTGTGAACAGTGTTCGTGCTTCAATTAAGCCAAAAATAATACACTAATGCTTGTTAAATGTCTTATGAAATTCACTAGTGTTTTCATACTGTGCCACAAAACACTAGGGATGGCATCACCTAAAATAATGTTATTTTTTAAATAGTGAATTCGCGGTCTCCCAACCTAAAATTAAGAGCTGAAAACATGACACAAATTGGTCGACATTCGTCTGTGTCTCCGCACATAATGCTTCAGCAACTGATAACTTTATACGGAAAAAGCCCAAAGAAGCATTCTGAAATTTGGGAAAGTTGTAATTGTTATGACATTTAGAGAAACAGCTGACGCTCTACATGAACACGTGCCTGTCGCACGTAGTGAGGAAACTTGAAAACAATTGGATTGTCTACATTTTTACACATAACAAGTTGTGTCTAATTCTCAGCTTCTTGTGCTCTACAGCCAACAACGTCACGTTAGAAGGGCTGCCCATATAGGCAATATTGACAGTATTGGATACTGGGAGGAGACTTACGGAGAACCATGTAAGTTCAGGGTAAAATTGTGACAAACAATACCATTTATTCACCAGGACAATGTAACGATAAAGAAACACATATCTTTTTATATGAACGCTAGATTTATTTGGAAAAATTATATACTTTGACAAATTCATTGGTCCATTAAAACAAATCTGAATAAAATTTCTAAAAGCCATTCAATATAACACATATTTCTCGCTGTATGATATCTTGATCTAAACCCAGATACTGAAGATAGTACTGTCTATACAAACCCTGAACTGAAATTTGCCTTTTAACTTGTTTGTTGTCTTTGCGCAGATCCACAGCGTTCGTTACTTTATAATGTCGAGTTGAACAAATTATGGTAGGGATATGGGCAGTGTGTATAGCAGGCAGAGAGAGGATGAAGGGACATTAATAAGTGTATGAGAGTAACCTAATTCGTTAGTTAGATTTGTGAGACAAGAAAAATAAAGAGGGAAGGGACGTAAGCTGTCTTAAGATATAAGAACTTTTAGTAAATGTGTTTGATGTGACACAGAATATTAAACTATCTGTGACATTATGGATTATTTATTTTTTAAATTACAATATATATTTAAAAGGAAAACTCTGTTTTAATTTCTTGTTTGAGTAATGTTTTACTGTGTGTTATATGCATCTTGTTTTCTGTTCTCACACATGTAATCCACATAACAAGTTAACAGATAAGTAATTGCTATAAACTTCTGCACTGGGTTTTTAAGATGCGTATTTCGACACATATACAAAACCTCTATCAGTTTTCCTTGTTCATCAACAGTAAGCAGACATTTTTTCCCAAATATTCACATATTCGTCAAAAAACCAATATTATGGTGTTGTGATATTTTTTACGGTATGATACTGCTTAATTAGGAAACATGTCAGCACACTATATGTATTTATTCCCCGCCACACCAAAAGAAGGCCAATTTTTAAATTCTAACAAACTCCTATACACAAAGTATTTAATTATGTCACGTTTGCAGATTATATGCGTGTGCCAATCTACATCATAGCAGTTGACTACGATCGTTACGCCATTGTAAAGTACTGCATGTTCCGGAACACCAAATGTAAGTCCGTGTCATTTAAATATTCTACATGTTTTACAAATTGACTGTGATAAGAGGCTCCAGGTCACCATGGTGAGGCGCGTTATCATTTTCCGGATGGAGGAACTGCCTCCAGTAAGGTGGGTAGCTTCGAATATGTTAAATAAGCATTCGTGGACAGCCAACAAATATTGGCTTTCCAGCTTGGGGTTTGGGAGAGATACTAACGATTCCTCAAACTAAAAACGAATTTTGTTGTGAAACAGTCAAAGGGTAAGCCTCAGACCTGGACTGATACTTCTGTGCAACGAAAATATGACATGAGATTTGGTACGTGGAATGTTAGGAGCCTGTGTAGGGCGGGCTTACTATTAAGATGGAACTTCTGGAAGTGGGATGTGGGGGCATGGACTGGATCAAGCTGGCTCAGGATAGGGAGAGGCGTCGGACATTTGTGACTTCTGCAATGAACCTTCGGATTACATACAATGAGGGAAATTTCTTGACTAACTAAACACCTGTCATCTTCTCAAGAAGGACCCTGCTCCATGGAGTAAATTACAGAGTGAACTATATCAGGCACTACGCAAATTTCCGAGAAGCGAATATTTGTTTCGTGATGGCTGTCTGTCCGTCCGTACGCATGGAACACCTCGGTCTCCATTGATCGGATTTTATAAAACCTGATAATTGAGAATTTGAAAAATGTAGAGAAAATTTATGTTTTGCCAAATTCTGACAAAAGTAATCGTTATGTAATACAAACGTATGTGTAAGACAACTCTGCGACGAAAATGAATTTTTTCGAAAAAATTAGTAGGAAAATCAAGAAAAATTTACCATGTTTAAATATTTTTTTATAAAGATTGTGTCGTTTATGAGATAATGTTGAAAAACATGGTACAGACAGAGAGAAAACACGTGATAATATAATACATCGCATGCGCTTTGCGTGCTTGTTATATAAGAGTATGAACACACAGTGTACGTACAAATTACTGATTTCCCATGTCATTAATAATTAGAAAACGGCACCATTTTGTCATGGCTTTAATTACGCTGTGTCTCCTTTTGCGTTATCCTTTGCAAATTGTGCGGTTGATCTACATTAACCATCAAATTTAATTATCCAATGTAGAAACGTAAATGTTTTTAACAAAATATCTCTCCATAAATATGATTAAAAACCAGGAATTACGTACAGCTCAGTAAGGTTAACAACAAACATTCTGCTTTGCATCGTATTCCCGTGCTTTCCTCTAAGGCCTATGTCAACCAGTTCCTAGTGTCATTAAAACTACGTGTAGCCACAGTGTTTATATGTACTGAATGACTATAAGGAAGGAAGGGAATACAGGGAAATTAGTTGGAGTGTTAAAACCTGGGGGAGATGAAAAGACTGCAGAAACGTGAGAACTTCTCATTAATTACAACTTTCGTAATTACACATCTAGGACTTTCAAATCTAACAACTGACGATAATTTGTTACAGCTTACACATTTGTGATGTATCGAAGCCCTTACCCCGACCAAGCGACAGTGGAGGAGATGAAGAAGATGCTGAAAAAGAACGAAATAGATTTTAACGAGTTAAGCGAATACCCGATAGAAAACTGCAAATTTGGAGATTGGACAGCAGAAGGGGACACTGGCGTAGGAAATTGAACGCAACCTTCTGCTCTTTTAAACTCTCTGGACAAGTGAAATTAATCCTTGTATGCAATTTTTTGTGCCAGAAATAAAAATGTTTTAAATTCACTTTAATAGCACACAACTATCTCCTTTTCCCCACTTACAGCATTGGATTAATTGTAGTGCCCGAGCGGTAATGATGTGTAATGGTAATCATTCTCATTAACCACAACTGATGTAATTACACATCTAGGAATTCGAAATCTAACAACCGACGATAATTTGCTTACAGCTTATACATTTATGATGTATCGAAGCCTAAACCCTGACCAAGCAACGGGGAAGGAGGTGCTGAAGAAGCTGAAAGAGATGGGAATAGATGGTAACGAGTTAATAGAATACCCGATGGAAAACTCCCAAGAGGGAGATTGGTCAATGGAAGAGGTTCCTTTGAGTGACACTGACTTAGGAAATTGAAAACAACCTTCTGCGAATTTAAACTCTCTGGACAAGTGAATGTAATCCTTGTATGCAATTTATTGTGCCAGAAATAGAAATGATATATAATTCACTTTAATAACACACAACTATTTCCTTTTCCCCACTTAGAACATTGGATTGATGACTAAATATATACATGAAGATTTTTTCTGAATTCGACGAATCTCAGTGTCTTTGGTTACTAGACTTCAGTCTGGATGATCGTAGTTCGTTTCTCATAATTTTGCAAGAAAACTTTCTTTTATCCAATCCGTCTTTTATGGTTGTCACGCCATGCCTCGAATGCATTGCATACCAGTGGTTTTTTTGTGAGGAGAATTATCTGTCGGAATTTGAAGTTGATCGATCATCTCAGTCTAGTGTCTTCGCAGAGAATGCTTGCAGGTATGTCTGTACTGCACAGTGATAGAATACTTAATGTAAGTTATCGTAACACTGAGAAAAAGTGGCCTGCCGCGTACCAGGCTGAAATTCTGGAAGATTGAAGTTCAATCCGGACAGTAATTAGCTTTCTAAAGATACCTGGAAACTTTATCTACCTCAAGTTTTGTACTTCTACAAAATATAAATACTGCATCAGAGCGTATTTGTTTCATATGTTTTTCAGAACAAAGAGAAAATATTCACTCTTTCACTGTGCTTCTTATCTCACTCAATCTTTCCTCTTCCAAACAATGCACAATATATACTCTTTTAAAACACGAAACTTTCTACATTTATATAACAGTTGCTCCTACATAATTCGAAACACTTAAAACCATCATCAGGGAACATACATTTTGCTTTTCTATGTTACTAAAATTATGTCAGGTAACTTCTTTGTTAAAATCTTTCGGTTGTATGGCCGTATGTCAGTTCAATCCTGTTTTTGTGTGTGTTAGGTGCACCGTACTGAATGACACTGACAGAATTTTATTCAGTAAGGTGCACAGTGCTAAATGATGGTGAATGTCCAGTGTCACACAACGGTCACTTTACGCCCAAGACAGAGATGAAGCGTGCATCACACAGAAGGCTTGGTGCGCAACATGCTCAGTCTGTTTTTGTTGATAGACTGCTGTATACACCACGAACGAATGAATGAAATAAATTCAATAATTGGTGGTAAATAAATTAAAATTTGTTTTAATACTCAGATTTTGTGTGAGCTTCTCTGTCTGTCCGTACGTTGTTTTGTCTGTACATGTTTCTTGAAATGGTGAAACCTGACGTCAATCTTTCTCTTTGTTGACAGAGATTTTGTAGTTAATCATCTATTCAGTGTACGTTTGGTTAGGTGTCTAGACATTCACTAATCAGACTGTATTTATTGGTTTCACTACAGGACTCCCTTGCGTAACAAAGACAAGATTGTGAAAAAAATTTTGTTTTAATATACGATCATTCATATCTACGTCCATCCTTGATTATTGATAATTTGTTACGGTATATAAAGAAGAAGTATCATGAAATGCATCTTCACTATTAAACAGCTTATGACAGCTGCTGACATACAATAGTGAATTTTTTTTAAATCCACCACGTGTTCGGAATTGTTTCCAATAAAATTGCGAGTAAAATCTTTAACGACTGAGGAGAATTTCAGTGGAAGGGAGACGACAAGTTCACCTCATAAAAGTATAAGCAATGTCTGTTATACTTAGATATAAACAGTTCTGCCGACAAGGCGGACCGACCGTAACAGAACAATCAATTTCTTTCGAGACGAATTATGTCTTTAAGATAGTACAATTTTCAGAACTTTGAATTCACTACAGTAAAATCACTCAGTGCGACAGACCTAAAGTGTGGATCTGCCTGTGTATCTCTACAGTCACAGTCTGTATTCACTCTGACTTTGTGCAGCCAGTGGAGCATAAGTCATCTAACAGACCATCGCTTATTTGCCGCATAATGTTTATAAATTTACAAATTAATAAAGTACTATAATGTATGTCTAAATTTATAAGAATTAATTTGGTTAAAGGCAGAAAGCAGGCATCAAAATTTTACACGTTTGATATACTAGAAATCTAACAATTCTTTATTTCCTTCTAAGTCAGAAATACCACAGTGGTTTGCTGCACCTTAAGCTCACTGTGTGACGCGTAAGTTTGTTACTTTTGTTGGAATGCCTGTTCAATCACTCATCTATATAACACAATACACCTAGGTTAATGCCCTCACTCGTTTTACGGGCGTTAGGTACCCGTTACTTTGAAAGAGAAATTATTGGAAACATTGTGAAAGCATAGTGGGGGCTATAATTTGATAAATGTTTGTGACTGCAATGTTCGCGAGACTTCACCGCTTCATAATAATCCAAGGTAAATTGTGCTGACTAAATTATTCTTTATTCGAATCGAGCGAATTCCAAATTAAATTCGCGTATACATTCTAAATTCACGTGTACTGTCTTATATAAAGAAGAAAGACAAATAATTTAATAATTAGTAAGAAATTGCCTGTAACTATTTTCGTGTAGTTATTACTGTTTGTAATCAATTATTGTGATCTTATTTCTTTGTAATATTATAACTGATATATATATGTATATATATATGTATAGAATAACTTTATTAAATACTTTTACTTTATTGGATTGCGTTATAAATTATTCTAAACTTGTTCGTGTGTATAACTTGCAATAAGTAAAAGTAGCAAGGTTGATTCATTGTTTAATGTCTATTGTTGGACTGGTGGCAGCAATTACTATCAGATCAATCAACGACGGTGATAACAACGTAGTGTCCACTAAGTTAGAAGTATCAGGAGTTATACTCCTACCCCGTAGGCACCACTGTACTATCACAACTGATATGTGCTCCTGTAAAGATGTGTTTGATTTCGACTCCCGCAACCTCTTACGAAATATGTCCTATAAAACTGTCCACACGACTGTAACAACCGCACTGTCGAGGAGCTGGAAGTAAAGGCCGACTGCAATTCGAGTGTCTGTAAGTAAACCATTTGTTACTTTATCCTGTGGTGCTGCAGGCAAACTCACGACTAGGGTGACTGTTAGTTGAGGTTACCAGATCACACAGAGACACCCTCGGTAGATCACATAGCACAATGTCACTGCATCTGCGCTGACACACTAACGTAATAGAGTGTAGGTATGTCGAAACAATTAAACACTAAAACTGACACAAAGAAATTATTTGGCTTTGCTCTACTGATATCATCATGTAATTATTTCTAAGGTAAAATGATTCAACTATACTTTAGATCACAGTGACTGAAATTTATTAGAATCAACTGCGTTGTGTTGTGTAAAATTGAGAAATAATGGAAATGTACAGATTGGCTGAAGAAATATATAAACAAATGGTATTTTATATATTTGTGTAGATTTAAAGCTCACATTACACTATAATATTGTGTTGAACAAATTAATAAAGGGGATAAGGACAGTGTGTAGAGCAAACTGCAGAGGGCTTGAAGGAACTTTAGAAAGTGTACGTGCTTTACATAACATTTTAGGTTGTGTTACCGGCATTTCAGTTTCAAGTCCTGATATGGACCGGCGATTCAGGTTCAAACCCTGAACGGGTTCATGGAGATAAATACCTTGACTGTCAATGACTTAACTAGGGAAGGCAGCAGAAATTGCGAGGGCCATTAAGGCATTCAAAAGCTTGAGCCTGAACAGGATATCCATTAACTGTCAAGTTGGTAGGAGTTTTACAGCTCGGATTCTTGTAGTGAAATCCGAGACTTTTGTCACTTTGAGGACATAATTCTTTAAGTAGGAGTGCCTGTGAGCGACCCCCAAAATGTTCGTTAACGTAAGTTTGGGGTCTACTGAATTGAATAAGCCAAACAATAAGATTTGACTTTCTAAAAAATTAAATTCAGCCAATGGGGTATTATAAATTTGAATTTCGACCCATAGGATCATTTCGGTACATAGAGGGGTTTTTGATTTGGAGAGTGAAGAAGCAAGCGAGGGACATTCTCTTTTAGACCGTCACAGTGTGCATAAACAAATTTGAGTGCACAGTAAAACTTAACCTCGACAAAAATTAATTGTAAATGATGTGTAATTATACAAGTGCCGTTGATAGTCCAAAGTGTTAAAGAACAGTTAACTGCACAATAAATAAACAAAAACGCATACTAATTGTCTTTTCGTGAGTAGAGAGTTGCAGCATATAGTGGACCTTTCGGGGACCCCCTACATATAAATTACCCTGAGAAAAGACCTTAGGCTAGCTGGGCAAATTACGGTAGCAACAAAATTGTCGCCCATGGCATGGGGCTCGAAAAAGCAGGAAAGCTGAACAACATTGAGATTACATCAGGCTACGGACCAGCGAAGGCGTCCGAAACCAACGGCTGGGAGAGACTAAGGAAAACATCGCCGAAACATCGACGAGAAAAGAGACCTGCTTGAGGTACGAGCAAAGGACCCTGAGGCATCCCAACTCCGATCTACAGTAACGGCTGTGCCTGCATGTGGCTCACCGGCGACTACGACAACACTTGTCGGCTCAACAGTGTCAACTCACCGCTGAACAACAGCTGCAACATCACGCAACGGCCAGCTTTAATAAGTTCCTCTGCGCAACTGAATGTAAGTCACGGTCCTTAAAGCTATAAGAAATATAAATTAAAATAATGCAAAAATTACCATTTGAGAAAGACAATTAGGAAACCGAAGCATGGCTACAGTAGTAAAAGCTGCACCGCGAGACTCAGAACCTTGCCATGTCAGAGGGAATTAGTGTGTACTATTGCCGAAATTGAAACCCTGAGAAACAAAGAAAGTAACTCCCAAATTGAGGTACAAATAGGTTGTGAAGAAGAGCAGTCACCTGACAATCACGTTAACAACCGTGAGAAGTCAGATGACAATACTGTTATGTTTTCAAAGCAGTTAGAAAGATTTCGGGAGAGTGTTAGGGAAGTCTTCGACAATTTGAAGTTGGAAATTCACAGTAATAACACTAAAGTGGCAGAAATCTTGAATGCTAAATTACAGGCAGAAAATTCCCAATTGGTTGAACAATTAGAAAGTAATAATAAAAGATTCTCAGAGACTCTGACAAAAGAGTTTAAAGGGGAAAATGAAAAATTAAGAGCAGAATTGTCGAATAAGTTAGAAAGGGAAGTAACAAAATTTCAGGAGGCCATGGATAAACTGCGTTCAGACACTGCTATAGAAATATTGAGTTTCAGTAACAGTATGTAATGTGTGTGTGAAAAACTGGATGATCGGTTAACTGGTCACATTGAGGAAACAGACAAACGCATAGACAGAATTACTGAAGATATATGGAGATAGATTTAGGTCGGCATGTAGAAAATGCCGACAGTGATATACAGTCACTTAAACAGGAGTTAATTCAAATGAAACAAGAGATCAGCTCGACAGTTTCTGATAAAATAGCTGTGTGTAACAATCAGATATTTGCGGAGAAGCAGGAATACCATTCAAAATTCTTGAAAGTAAATCGAAAAATAGACAAGTTGAAAGAAAGTTTGTCTGTGAATTTGACAAGTAAGAAAACCATTAATAATAGTAATGATAATTGTCCTATAATCACATTGACTAATGATAGTAATCAGTGTGGAACATAATTTGTTGTTAGCACGAACAATCAGGAAAGTGACCAGAGATGTACGAATTTTTGTAGAGCGTGTGAGAATGTATGTAAGTGTGGCAAAACTGTACAGGGTGAAGTGAATACTGTAAAGATATATGATAATCATGTGAATGTAAATTCTGGGTTAATGGAGGGTTGTAGCTTACTTAATAAGTTAAACATCCCGATTTATAGTGATCATACCACTCAAGTAACTGGAAATTTTGTAAAGTATTTAGATTTCTATTTTGATCTGAAGGGAGTAGCAGAAAACCTGAAATTACCATTAGTAGCCAGAGCTGTGCAGAATCCATTTATGAAAGTTTGGCTGAATGCTGAATATTATAAATTAGGAACATATCAGAATTTCAGGACACAATTCACGCAACTGTTGTGGAATGACCAGAAACAATCAAGTATTCGCTGTAAGATATTTCAGGATAAATTTTATAGGAATGGGGAGGAAACATTAGCTGCACATTACCAGAGATATGTGAACCTTGCCGTGAATCCCATTCGCCGTTAAGTGAATATGATTTACTGGGGGCATTGACTGCACACTACCCATATGAGGTGCAAAATTGCATGATTTCAGCGAATCTGAAATCGAATCAAAAGGCATTGACATTGTTAGGCAAATTAAAAGCGATGGATGAGGAAAGGAAGGCACACAAGGAAAACGGCTTGAAAACAAAACAAAGAGAATTTCGAAAGAGGAAATCAAACATGCAGAAAATAAGAGGGAGGACAATCGGCGTGAGTACAATCAAACTGTGAGACACATTACGTACGACCGAAGACAAGTTAACCACCATAGGTCCCCCTACAACCAACGCGACACACAGCGTCACCTGGGACAGAATTATAACAGTAGAATTGAGGGTAGTCCAACAAACAGGAGACAACTGAACTCACAAGTATCAGAATTTCGTCCTACAGATAGGAGTACTAGACCGGACGTAAATTAAGAATCGATAAATATGAGAGGCAACGAGTCACAGCTTCTGGAAAACTAGATGCTGAAAGCCAGTGTGGACAACAAGTGTTCGAAATTCCAGTAGAATCCGAGAAGGCCCGAAAGAAATTTATAAATGAAATTAATGATAAAGTCAAATTACATAACGATATTTGGCCAGATATAAATTTGCAAACAACAGACGACACACTCGATCGTTACCTAAAGAGGATGTATCCTCAGAACAGGATCTTGTTTGTTTGTATTACGTTAATGAAAACAATGTAGAAACATGTACACAAATCCAAATTTTAATAGGAAACCAACCTCGTAGGGCACTAATTGACACTGGATGTCAGTGATCAATAATATCGGAAGAGTTATATAATGAATTTAAAGCAGGAGGATTAGACAGTTTAGAATTACCAACACAGAACGTGATTATGAAGAGTGCTTTTACAGGTAGGACCAAAAGTGTTAGACGGCAAGCTTTAGTGAAAATACAAATTAATAACCTTTCACTTGACCAAATACTTTTGATATCACCACAGTTGGTCACACCCTTGCTATTAGGAATGGACTTTTGTATGAATAATCATGTTGTTATCGATGTCCCTTAGAAGACGATAATTATAAATGCAGATGACAAAGAAAATGCAACAGAAGTAGACTTGGTAAATGAAAGACGAAACATCGGCAGTAGCATTGACAGCCCAGTTACCAGGGTTATCAACCTCGGAACAGCTGAACTTCCACCCACACCATAGCTGGATCGTATCGTAAATCCATCTATTCCCGACCTTCCGACCCTACTATACAATGTAAGACTTCCAGAAGGAGACTTGTGCCCTAACCAGATGACCTTCGAAAATACCATGTTTTGTAGTGAAGTTTATGGTCTGTTCAGCTGAAATTCTGAAGACGCGAATAATGAGGGTAAAGCCAAGAGAGTGAATAACCGTAATGAATATAAGAATATGAATAGTGCTATTGCGGAAGGCAAATATGAGCACACTGATCCTAATGTAATTCGGAATGTAGAAGCCCGAAGTTTGACTCTCGAAAATGAAGGAGGAATAGATTTAGTCGGCACGCTTCAGGAAAGATCTAATGTTGTAATTACACGCAGTTATGACGTAGAAAATTTGGGTAAAGGAGAAGAAGACTCTAGTTTGTCATTAGAGCGACTACGAATAGAAGAAAATTTGAGCTATGAAGAGAAACGTAAATTACTGGAGCTGATACGTAAGTACCAAGAGCACTTTGTTACAAGACCAGGGAGATACAACAGTTTGAATATCGATTTCAAATGCAAGGCGGGTTGCCAAAATCATTCAACAGTCATCCAGTACCATTCTCGTTACGGAATTGCAACACGTAAGGAGAGTTGAAAATCACTTGACCGACATTTTATGTCGAAATACAGCAGGACTTGAAGTTAATGAAATTCAGGATTTAGCGAAGCCCAATACTATTTCAGTCAATAAGTTAGACTTAAAAACTGACAAAGCGGCACTGAAAAATTTGAAAAAAATTGGAAGACAAAAAAGAATAACAAGAGACTAAGTAATATAAGGGATAAAGCTAAAAATGACTCCGCTGACTTTAAGCATAGAATAGAAGAGGACATGCTGTTTCGAAGAGACAGGCTAGTAGCAATTTGGCAGGCCACGTTGCCTGAATGCTTAGAAATACACATCATCCAATATGAGCATACGTCGCTAGGGCACGCAGGAGTTGATAAAGGTGCTTGGGAGATAAATCAGTCCTTCTGTGTAAAGAATGTAGGGCGCAAAGTACCCGGACTTATCGCATCGTGTGATATATGCGAAAGATTTAAACATCCGAACTCGTCATTAGACATGGAAGAAAAGGGCCATGTGCCAAACAAACCAAGAGAGTTGTGTTCTATTGATTTATATGGACCGTTACCTACAGGAAGAGGAGAAGTCAGAAATATTTTAGTATGTTTTAAGGTCTTTTATAAATATGTAAAGTTATATCCCTTAAAAATTGCGACCGCTATGTCATGCTTAAATAAATTAATAAATCATTATTTTTTGGAAGTAGTAAAACCTAAGGTTATAATTTCAGATATTGGAACGCAATTTCAATCCCCATTGAGGAAGGAAACTATGCGAAAACATGATGTTGAGGTTCGATATTCCGCCATCAGACACCCGCAAAGCAATCCAAGCGAAAGATGCATGAGAGAAATTTCAAAGTTTTGCAGGATTTATTTTCACTCAAATCATCGAAACAGGGCAGAATTGATTCCTCACATAGAAAACTGGCTAAACAACACCGTTGCAAGCACCACTTTATATACACCAGTTAAATTATTGTTTGGAGCAGAAAGGAATAATCTGTTTGAAAAATGTCTACCAAATTTACCGACGGGGGAGATGAAACATAAAGAAATGCAGGAGAAAATTGCAAAAGCTTGTGAGGGAATGAAGCAACGAACACATGACGGAAAAGCAAGAGAAAGCAGGAAAATATAACGTGGAAACCTAGGGTAGACGATAAAGTTTTAGTGAGAACACGGCCTAGTTGAGATGCCTTTGCAGGGGTGACAGGAAAATTCATTAGACCTTACGAGGGGCCGTACTTGATTAGTAAGGTTATATCTCCTTCAACTATAGAAGTATGTAACAGAAACGGAAGGTTTATAGGCCAGTATAACTTAAAATCGACTAAGGTTTATAAAGAAGCAAATGATATGATCTAAGATAGAAAGAAGGCAAATGTTAACAGAAGTAATTTATATTACAAATTACATGTAAACAGATGCCAGTAATCCATGATATCAATAAGGAAAATTAGTGTGAATTGTAACAGACACAACCATCTACATTTATTACATCTATGTAATTAAGAAATGTTTGTATGCAATAACTTAGTAATTGCAAGGAAAGTTGTTATTGGTTTAACTGGATATGTATGTTAACATAACCTGATTTGTTTTTGCTTAACGTTAGTCATTGTGTTTTACTCTTGAATGTTGTAGGGGAATAACACTCACCAAGCTAGTTTGCACCCACCATTTTACTTGCTACTGCCAAAGCAATCAATGATACAAAGAATATACACTTAGAACAAAGAAAGAAAACATAATCATGGATAACTAATAGGGAAGTTAAAGGGAAAGATATTTCAATCCTCCACATCCTCCCCACCCTGGTCAATCTCCAGGGGGATGACCAGCTGCACGGGACGACTTATTTTAGTTCTGTCCGGCAGGCGTAGTTTAACCGTCTCGGCATTCTATCTTCCTGTAAGAGAACGATGTCTCCTACCTTCAATTTGGGTCTTTCTCGGGCAGGTCTCCTAACCTCATGAAAGCTTCTCAATTGCAGAAGATACTCCCTTTGCCAGCGTCGCCAAAGTGTCTCGGTCAGCCTTTGATGTTGCTGAAAGGCTCTAGTCAGACTTTCTGTCCTGACAGGTTCGGGGCCTTGGGGAATAGTTGTCAGCCTCCCGCCGGTGAGGAAGTGGGCGGGTGTCAATGTCTCATTCTCATCGTCTTGGGTGATTGGTCTCGAATTTAGCGCCGCCTCAATCCCTACCAGGATAGTTTGGAGACCTCCGGCGTCCACCTGGGAGCGTCCTAATACTTTCCGTAGACAACGCTTAGTAGTGGCGACAATCCGCTCCCACCAACCTCCCCACCAAGCAGCCCGAGGTGCTATAAACTTCCAACGGATTCTGTTTTCCGCGAAATACTGGTGTGTCTTGACGGCTGAAAGGACTGCATAAAGTTCCCTCAATTCTCTATTAGCCGCGTGAAACGTCTGGGCGTTGTCAGTGTAGACTGTGTTAGGTAGACCACGCCTTCCTGTAAACCTTTGAAGTGCTAAGAGAAATTTGTCGGTCGACATGTCCAGACAAAGCTCCAGATGCACTGCTCGTGTTGTCGCACAAGTGAATAGTGCAATATAACTCTACTTTAGGGTATTTCCCACCTTGACGAAGAGTGGCCCGGCATAATCAATACCAGTGACCGCAAAGGGTCTAAGGGGTGTTACCCTATCCGTGGGGAGTGGAGCTTCTATTTCTCCTCCAGGTAGTCCCTTTGCCATTCGGCAGGGGGACATGAATGTAGTACCTGCTTAATCGCTTGCCTAGCGCGAAGGATCCAGAACTCTTCACGCAGTTCGGCTAGGATTATTCGTACACCTAAGTGATGGAGTCGAATATGAGTTTGTAGAATCGGCAGTTTCGTAAAGTGATGTTGCCCATCCAAAAGTAGGGGGTGGCGTTGTCCGCAGGAAAGCTCAGCAAACTGCAGTCGTCCACCAAGGCGAATCAGTCCGTCGTCCAAAAAGGGGTTGAATCTGGCTATCTTCGAGCCCCCAGGGAGTGAAAGGTTTTATCGTAGAGCCTTGAATTCCGCAGCGAAGGATTCGCCTTACACGGTTTGTATCCAATAAGATCTGGCCGCCTCCAGTTCCCAGGCCGTTAAATTACCGGAGATTCCATCCTTTCGAAGAGCAATTTGCCGGAAGCGCAAGATCCATGCTGTGACCTTAAGTAACTTCCAGTAGGAGCTGTATTTCGTAGGATCCAGCAGTTTCTTCAACTTCAACAGACAGAGTTTGTTTGGCGGACCCTTTCCCTTCGGGGAGGGAAACGTCTACTGGGGTGTGTTCGGGGGCCAGTGCCGTGGAGGTTGCGCGAGCCAGGAAGGCCCAAACCACCAGACGTCCATGATTTTCAACTGTTCGGCGGTCACTCCTCTGGAAAGCAGGTCAGCCGGGTTGTCCTTCCCTGGACAGTGCCTCCATTGGGAAGGGGTCGTATAGGAATGTATTTCGGTCACTCGATTACATACAAAAGTCTTCCATCTATTAGGGTCCTGACGTATCCATCCCAAGGCTACCGTCGAGTCAGACCATAAAGTAGCCTCCGTAATATCGATGCACGTAGCTTGGCAAAAATAGTGCAACAGTCTAGCTCCCACCAGAGCAGCCAAAAGCTCTAATCGGGGAAGAGTGACCTTCTTGACCGGGGCAAGTCGGTTCTTACTGCATGCTAAACGAACCACGTTCCGGTCGACCGTACAGGCTCGAACATAAAAAGCGGCTCCGTAGGCACGCTCAGATGCGTCGAAAAACACGTGAACTTGGAGATGACTACTGTCAACTGTACCTAGCCATCTAGGAACGCGTAACTGAGCCAAGGGCGGCATAGCTGTTACCCAAGTGTTCCAAAGGGCGCCGAGATCAGACGGCAAGAGCTCGTCCCAAGCTAATCCTCTGCACCATGTGTCCTGGAATAATAATTTACCAACGACAGATACGGGGGCTAGTAAGCCCAGGGGGTCATAGAATCTGGCTGTAGCTTGCAGGACTTGCCTCTTAGTAGTAGGACCTTCAACGTTTTCACCAATGACATCACGGGGATCCATTAAGAACGTGTCCGATTTGGTGTCCCAGTCGATCCCAAGGGTTTGCGTTATCTCCTTAAATTCCACTCCCTCGGTCCTCCAGACTTCCTTCAAGTGTTCGGAATTGGTTGCCCATTTCGCCATAGGTAGACGAATTTGGTTCATCAGGTTTACAAGCTCGTAGTAAAGGCTGATTACACGATCGTCATTTTCCGCACCCGCAGCGAAGTCATCCATAAAGGTACTCTTGTCCACAAGGGTTGCGTCGGTGGGGAACTCAGCCTTATACATGTCAGCAAGTTCTCTGATAGTAGCGGATAAGAGGAAGGGACTACGTGTGAGTCCAAAAGGCAACCGTGAGAAACGGTACGTTATAATCTCTCTGGTAGTGTCGTAATTCCCGTCCTCATCTTTGATAATGCGATACCAAAAGAACCTCGTCAGGTCTCTGTCCCTTCTGTGGAGGCTCAATTGTAAGAATGCCTGCCCAACATCTCCTATGATTCCCACGGGGTGCAATCGGAATCGCAGCAGTGTCGCTAAAATCTCCGGAAGTAAATTCGGGCCCATCTCAAGAGCGTCGTTCAAAGACGGCGCGTGATCTTCATGAGAGGAGCCGTCAAAAACAATCCTCCTTTTTGGCTACCCCTCGCTTTTCCTTCTTTACGGCATGATGGGGTAAATAGAACTCGTCCGCTATTTCCTCTCCAGAGGTAGCGATTTCAACTTGTTCCTTCCTTATATAGTCCAACATATGATCGTGATACACATGTCGTAAGGCAACATTGCCTTCCAGTCTCTGCTCCAATCTGCGAAACAGTCTCTCGGCATTGTGGTAATTGCTTGGTAGAGTGATGTTTTCCTTACGAGGGAGAGACACAACTCTCCGTTGATCCTCTAGGGAGTAAGAGGCGTGAAAGTCCCGAAGGAGTGCTGTGTCTCGGGCACTCATGGACTTTTCCTGTTTATCCGTGATCCCGAGTGTTTCTAAGTCCCAAAACCGACTGACAGTGTCATCCGAAGGGCAGGATATCTGATCTAGGTTGACGTAGTTGGCCATAATTGAACTGGCCGTTACGGCAGAACGGTTTCCACTGAGGATCCATCCTAACTTTGATGGTAGCAGCACTACAGTTTGAGAAAGACGTATTGGTGAAGTATCCTCAACTATTTCCCAATAGTGGTCACCACCGATTAAAATCTCAATAGGGAGGTTCTCGGGGTCGCCCGGTGGGTCATCCAACTGTAGTTTACGGGCATGCGCCAGCGTCTTAATATCGTGCGGGACAACAGGGTGATGGGAGAAGGCGTGAGCGCTCTCAAATGTCGTCAACGAAGTCCAGACTCTACTCCCGGCGCCTCGCGCACTGAATCGAACAAGCCTTCTCCGGCTTGGAGCGGCAGGGTATGACTCAAAGGCAGTAACCGATAAGTCCCGCTGGTCAACCACCTCAAGTTGTAGGTCGTCTATTATTGATCTGGCAACAAAACTGCATTGGCTCCCGCCATCCAACACGCAACGCGTCAGTCTGCTCCGACCCGTTGGTCCCGTGATCCATACACGGGCAGTTTGCAGGTATATGAAATCTGGTGAAGAGGTATCCACCCTACCCACAGAAGTCGACGTTATCGTACCTGTTCTGCTAGTTGTTTGTTTGTCCGTTCAAACAGACTGATGATGTCCCTTCTTGCACTTCGAGCAGAACACCTTGCCCCTTTTGCTACAAGCGTGCGTATGATGACCGCGGTTGAGACAGAGAAAGCATCGGTTGGTGGCCTTCAACTTTTCAATACGTTCTTTTACGTCGACCACAGCTTTACAGTCTTGAGCCCAGTGACTATTATTTTCACAAAATACACAGAATGGATCTACTGACCTTCGGCTCCTTCGAGTGGTAGATCCTGACTTGGAGCGGACGTGAAGCGTTGCTGCCGTGGGAGTGAAGTTAGATGCCAGTGATGTCTCACCACGAATCTTCTGCGCCGTAAGGGCTCCGTGCACCTCTTCGCCTAAAAATTCCATTAACTTGACGACGTCTCCTTCAGAGTGACCCTCTCGTTTCACCTGGATGATCCAGCGTCGGCAGATATCATCCGGGAATGCGCGGACAATCTTTGGGACTAATACCCTACCGTAGGCCTTTACGTCCTCTCCCATAGCACGAAGGGCTTGGATGCGGCGGTTGCACTCGATGTATGTTTTGTTCAGTGCCTCCGCAGACGCAGACCGGATCGGCGTCACCTCTTCTAAGTAGTCTAAGTGAGCCTGTATTATCCTATCGTTATCGCCGTAGGGATCACGAAGTATTTTCTTTGTGTTCTCATAGGCCGAAGCAGTCACGGCGATGCCATCGACAAGCATCTTCGGTTCGCCCTCCAAATAGCCCCGAAGGAACACGTGTTTATTTATAGTGGACAGGGTGGGGTCTTGGTCAATGGATGACTCGAACTGTTCCCAGAACCTGGCCCACGTTTCAACATCTCCAGCAAAGGGTTCAAGCTTTATTGGGGGCAGCTTCACCGAGTGAGTGGCAGGGGGTCGAGCTGTCGGAGGGGCGGATGTCAATTCCGATACGCTAAGGTTCGCAGCAGATGAGGCCAGTCTTCTCCCAATCTCCTGTTTGGCCTTTAGGAGCGCTCGCTTGGCAGAATCAATGTACTCCTCGCAAGCTTCCACGTCAGCAGTGTATTCGCTGTCTTCCAGGAGGTCCTGAATAGAGTCATCCAGTCGAACCAGCTGATCCAGCGTTTCCTGGAGCCGGCCTCTGTAGTGCTCGTAATCGTCGAGGGGGTTGTCGTCCGTGAACTCGTTGATGGTAGTAATAAACCGGGTCGCCTTGGCCCTCTCGGTAGTGCGCTTTCGCTTCAACTTGTTTATTTCCGCGTCCGACATACTGATCTACTGTAGCGTACTCGAGTGCACAAGAAAGTGGTCGTCTTTAGGGGTGCACTAACTTGATCGTCTGTAGGGGCCCAAGAACTAGATCGTCTGTAGGAGCCCAAGAACTTGATCGTCTGTAGGAGCCCAAGAACTTGATCGTCTGTATGAGCCCAAGAACTTGATCGTCTTTAGGGGGCGCAAGTCAGAGATGTCGTCAGATGCCCGGTAACTTGATCGTCTGTAGGGAGGCGATCGTCAGACACGCGACTGTATTACCGACCACACGGCTTCAGAAGTGCACAATGGCGTCTATGTTTCTTCAAGCTCCGGACCGTGATTCGTGGTCGTATACTGCGTGTTTACGTCCCGGCGTGTAAAGACCACACATTCACTCCCGCACTCCTGCACTAGTTAAACAAATCACTTCACAATTCAGAATCCCGTGGCACTTCCGTCCCAGGTTTCCGCACCAAAATGTAGGGGAATAACACTCACCAAGCTAGTTTGCACCCACCGTTTTACTTGCTACTGCCAAAGCAATCAATGATAAAAAGAATATACACTTAGAACAAAGAAAGAAAACATAATCATGGATAACTAATAGGGAAGTTAAAGGGAAATATATTTCAATCCTCCACAAATGTAATGTTACGGTCACATAAGAATATTATGTAAGAGATATGTTAATTTAGTTAATTAATGATAGATACAATTGTCAATTGTTATGTTCAGACAAATGAACTATACTAGAGAGAATAGAATTCATAGTGGAAAAAGAGAAAGAGAGAGAGAGGACATTTCTTGCCAGATGAAATGGAAGAGCAGGTAGAAAATACTAGTAGAAACGTAGGAATAAGGATAGTGTGAAAAAAAGAGAGAGAACTATTGTCAAGAGGCAAATGCGTGAATGGAAAATTGAGACATTGGAAGAAGACTCTTGCCAGAAGAAGTGGAGGAGCAGGTAGAAAATACTAGTAGAAACGTTCGAATAATGATAGTACGAAAAAAAGGGTGAGAAATATGGTCAAGAGGCAAATGTGTGAATGGAAGATTGCTTTATTTTACTATGTATAATGCCATAAATTGTAAACATTATATCAATAAAGTTATGTTCATATATTAATGTTATATATGAAGACGTGTGTGTTTAGGATGATCAACGGCACGTACATCTCACAGTTACTAGACGCAATTTCGATATTCATTCTTTTTATTTTAGTCACCGTTGATGTATATAATATAAGGTGAATTCGCAACAGCCACTGTTTGTTCACTGCAATTTTAAGTCGGTAAATAGACATAATGTAAAAGACGGAATTGCTGTTCGAGTAAATGGGTGGGCGATATTTGATGTGGCTTTATATCGTGGTTTGATATAATGTGATATGATTTGAAATGATAAATTTTGTTAATTGCATTTGGGTTGACACAAGGTGGAAGTAACACAGTACATATTTGGACACAAACAATATATAGAAAAGCACAATGAATCATATTACATAGAAAAGTACGTACATAACATTGAAAATACATAAACGAACAATACGAATACATAAGCATAATAATAAAAATAAATATTTTATTAATTATACCGAAGCGTACAATTCCTACAGCCATATATACACATATACAACATATGTTGAGTGTATTTAATTGTGAAGGTTCTTTCCAACTTTCAACTGATAATATTTTTACTCCTCTTGTCTTGTGATAAGCAGAAGTCACAGACTATAAGGCCATTAATTAACGGAATGTAACATCGATTGATGGAAAACATACAAGGTGTTAAATTTTATTGTATCATGAAATAATATCCCTTTTCTACATAAACCTCTAAAATCAAAGCCAAACTCTCGTATTATTTGATTGCACAGATGACATTAATAGTTCTCCAAAGACAGCACCAGCATGGAGATCCAATAAACAGACATCCACTGGAAAACATAAAACTGAATGTAGAAAAACCTGCCTAAAAATGTTTCTGTCGGTAATTTATACGGCTTGTACAGTAGAAGAATCTTGAAATAAAATGTGGGATATATAAAAATTAACAGATCACAGGGTAATAATTGAAACATAGAAATATAAATAGTAAAGTGAACACAATTCAGAGTTATAATTCAATTCTAGAAGTCTCCCTGTTGCCTATATCAATTGATAGGTAAAATACATGTTTGACACTGTACAGCTCTGAACAGTGTTTATGTTTCAAGTAAGCCAAGCATCAAATGTTAATGCTTGATATTGTCTCATAAAAGTCACTAGGGTTTTCATTATGTGCCACAAAACCTTAAGGTTGCCAACACATCAAATATTCGTATTTTGTATTTTAATAATGAGGTCGCCGTATGCCAACCTAAAATTAAAAGCTGAATAAATGCCACTAAAACGGTAGACTTTCATCTATCTCTTCGCAAATTATGCTTCAGCAATTGCTGATATTATACCAAAAATGCCCCAAAACGCGTTCCGAAAATTGTGGAAACCTTAAAACGTTATTACATTTAGACCAACAGCTGACAATCTGAATGTAAACGTGCCCTGTCGCACGTATTGTAAAACCTTCAAAGAACTGAGCTGTCTACATTTTTGCACATAACAAGTTGTGTCTAATTCTCAACTACTTGTGCTGTACAGCAAACAACGTCACATTACGATATATGGCAATGCAACATAACGGAACCCAACAGGTTACTGGGAAGAAATTTACCAAAAACGGTGCAAGTTCAGGGTAGAGTTTTGACAAACCGTTCTATGATTTAACCAGGACAATCTAAGGATAAATGGTCGTAGCACTTTTTATATAAACGCTGTATTTATTTAGGATAATTAGATATTTTGAAAAATTCGCTGGTCTATTAGAGCTAAACTGAATGAAATTAATCAAAACCATTTAATAATTCGTATACTTCTCGCTCCTTGATACCTTAAACTAAACCCAGACACTGACAAGAATACTGCCTGGACTAACTCTTAACTGAAATTCGCCTTTGTGAGGGTGATGGAAAGTTTGATTAGCTCCACAGCGTTCATTACTCTATAGTATTGTGTTGACAATATTTAGATATGGGATATGGACATTGTGCATTAAAGCCAGGGAGAGGATGAAGGAGCATTAATTAGTGTATGCGAGTAACCAAATTCGTTAGGCTGATTTGTAGGACAATAAAAATGGAGAGAGAACAAAATAAGTAGGCATATGGATTATGAGTATTTTGTGAATGTGATTGATGTGGCGCAGGATATTAAACATTCTGGACCTTTAATCATTAATTATTCGTTTTTTTATTTCAGTATATTTAAAAGACAGCGCTTTGGACTTCCTGTGTGAGTAATGCTTTACTGGGTGTTAGAAGTATCTCATTTTTTCCTTTCACTTACGTAACCCATCAAACCAGTTAATAAATAAGTCGTTGCACAAACCTCTGCTTTGAATGTTTCAAATGCATATTTCCACAGATATTCAAAAACCTCTATCAGTTTTCCAAGTTGATCAACAGGATGCAGAATTTTTTTTATTTAAATGTTAGAGAAACAACCAGCAGTATCCTGTTGTAATAATGTTCAGAATATGGTACTGCTGGATATGGTAGTGTGTCAGTACACAATACGCAATCTCTCTCCGCCACACAAAAAGCAATTCCAATTTTTAAATTATAACGAACTCCTGTACACAATTAAATTCAATTATGTCACTTTTGCAACACCGATGAATGGGCCAGCCTACGTCATAGCAGTTGACTACGATCGTTACGTCATTCTGAAGTACTGCTTCTTCGAGTCCGACCAACGTCATTTCGTGCCATTTAAATATTTTACTTATATTACAAATTGACCGTGATAAGTGGGATCCTGTTACCACAGCATGCCGCGTCCTCAGGATGCGGATGTAAGAAAAGCCTCCAATATGGAGCGTAGGTGCGAATATATCGAATAAACAGTGACGGACATCTGACAAAGCATAGTCTTCCAGCTTGGGGTATGGGCGAGGTGCTGTCAACTCCCCACTGTAAAAATGAATTGTGTTGCGAAACAAAGAATAAGTTTCAGACATGAACTGTTATTTTGGTACAACGAAAATGGGTTACGAGATTTGGTACGTGGAATGTTAGAAGCCTGAGTAGGACGGGTCACTAATAACATGGATCTTCAGGAAGTGGATGTGGGTACATGGACTGGATCGAACGGTCTCTGTATAATGACAGGGGGCAGGAAATTGTGACTGCCGTAATGAACCTTTTGATTCATTACAATGCGGGGAATATCTTGCCTAGCTAAACACCTGTTAGAACCTCAAGAAGAACTCTGCTCCATGGAGTAAATTTCAAAGTGAAATATATCATGCACTATGTACACTTCGGAAAAGCGATTATCAGGTTCACGACGGCTGTCTATCCGTCCGTAAACATCAAATAACTCGACTACCATCAGATGGATTCTTAAAAAATGATAATTAAAAACTTGACAGAAAATGTACAGAAACTTAATATTTTGCTAAATTCTGACAAGTGTAATGGGTATTTACATAAAGACAAACATATATGTCAGACAAGTCTGCGGCGAATTCTTGTTAGAAAAATTAACTTTTCCGAATGAACTTGTAGAAATTTCAAGAAAGGCGTTTTATATTTACATATTTATTTATTGAAAATTGTGTCGTTTATGAAATAATATGGAAAAATTGGTCCAGTCAGACATGAAACACATGGTAATATAATAAAGCTCATGCGCTTTGCATGTTGGCTAGATAAGGCTATGGACAAATGGAGTACTTACAACCAATTGCTCTTCTACGTCCACATTAATTACACAACGTTACTAATATGTCATGGCTGTAAGTACACTGTCTGTTTGTTTTGCTTTTATTCTTTCCAGATTGTGCTGTTGATCTACATTAACATTTAAATTTCCACTCGCAATATACAATTGCACATATTTTGAACAAAATACATTTCGAGAAAACCGATTCAATATCAGGAAGAATGTACAGCGCAGTAAGGTTAACAACAAACATTCCGTTTTGTGTTGTCTTCCTGTGTTTTCCAATATGGCTTATGTAAACCAATTCTTAGCGCTACCGAACGCTACGTATAGCCACAGCGCGCATTTGTAATGAATGTGTATAACGGAGAACGGAAATATAGGGAAATTTGTTTGTGTGTACAAGGTGAGGGGTGATGAAGAGACGGCAGAAACATGAGAAAATTACCCATCTAGGAACATTAAATCTAACGTCGAATATAATATGTTTACAGCGCATCAAGTTTTAGGAATTAGTTCAGTCACATCGGGATGAATAACATTAACTTAAAACGTATGTTTATGTGGTGTAAGGAAGCCAAAATCCTCACAAAGCGACAGTGAATGAAGTGCCGAAAAATTTTGAAAGAGAACATCATAAATTTCAGCCAGTTGGTGGAATACAGGACATACCACTGCCAGTACGGAGAATAATCAGGAGAAGGTGTTCCGCTTAGGGACACTGGCGTAAGGAATGGAAAGCAACCTTCTGCGATTTAAACAATCCGAACAACTGAATTTACCACGTATTTCTTGTACGCAATCTGTTGTGCCAGAAATAGAAATTGTATGTAATTGACTTAAGTAGCACACAAATATTTCCTTCTCCCCGCTTGCAACATTGGAGTAAGGCTAAAGATATATGGGGTTTTGTCTGAAGTCGACGAGGCTCAGTGTTTATGGTGAATAGCCTACGGTCTGGATGAACGTAATTCGGTGCTCATAATTTTGCAAGAGAACTTTTTTTAATCCAGTCCGTCCTTTGCGGTTTTCATGCCATGGTTTGAATGCACTGCGTACAGTTGTTTCTTTCAGAGGGGAACTATCCGTCGAAATTTGAAGTTAAGGACACATCTCAGTCTAGTGCCGTTGCAGAGAATGCGTGAAAGTAAATTCTATTCCACATTAATCAAATACGATATTTAATTTATAGAAACACTGAGAAAATGTGGCCTACACCGATTCCAGGCTGAAATTCTGTAATACACTCCGTTAGTTCCGACAGTGATTAGCCCTCTAAAGCAACCTGGATACTTTATGTACCTCACTTTTTATACATATACAAAACATGAATACTACATCAGAGCTTATTTGTGTGTTTCATATGATTTTCAGTACAGAGGGAAAATATTCCCTAATACAGCAGTAGCATTTTCCTTAATATAACCGATATGGAGAGTGTTTATTGTGCTGTATTTATGACTATTTATACAAATTAGTGTACTCTCACGTCTAAAGAGGCAGTTCCATGGCTCAGGCTGTTAGTCGCCGACCTCTGAAAGCGGAGGCTTGGATTCGGTTCGTAGATATTCCATCAAGAGTATGTGGTAGGAAAAAAGTGGAACAAAAATTGGTTTTTGTCTCCGTTCTTTGGTCCTACCCTGTCAGGATTATTCTGCACACGCTCTATATTCATCTTTATCTAATGTCGTTCGTACCATGAAAAAAATGTTCATGACATGTAAACTTTCGAAATGGAATGATGAATTAAATATGTCGTAAACAGGCACATTGGAACAGGTCATTAAGATCCATAGAATGAATAGTAGCCTAACTCTATTCTTTTTTAATCTCAGTGCTAAATGAGTGTGAATATCCAGTGCGACACACCGGTCAATTTGTCCCCATGAAAGAGTTAGGTTGCGAAAAATACAGAAGGCTTGGAGCGCACCATGCCCAGTCTCATGTTGTTGATAGACTGATGTATACACCATGAACGACGGAATGAAATGCATTCAGCACATGTTTATAAATGAATTAAACTTAATATTTATACTCGGAAATTGTTTCAACTTACGTGTCTCTTTGTATGTCTGTCTATGTTTCCTTAAGCTATGAAAGCTGAATGAGTTGAATGTATTCTTCGTCTTTGTTGACATAGTTTTAGCGGTTAATCATCTATTCAGAGTAATTTATGTCAGTTGTCTAGAAATTTACAAATCAGATATTATTTATTGGATCCATTAAATGAATCACTTATTTTTTCATCAGTAATTGCAGTATTTTTTCAGACTCCTGAAAATTGTATTATCCGCCATTTGTCTGCATAACAAAGACAATAGATTAAACAAAAACAGTTTTGATATATGAACATTCATATCTATGTCCATTCTTGATTTAGTAATAATTTGTGACGGTATATAAAGAAGAATATCATAAAATGTGTCTTGCTATTACTCACCCTATGACAGCTGCTAACATACAACTGTGAATTTCACTTTAAAAGTCACCACGTATTCAGAATTGTTTCCAATAAAACTGCAAGTAAAAACTTTAACGCCTGAAGAGAATTTCAGTGGAAGACAGACGACACGTTTACCTCAAAACTCTGTAAACAATGTCTGCTACACTCAGATATATAGAGATCTGCCGAAACGTTAGTCCGGACATAAGAGCAAAATCGTATTTTTTTTGTCTATAAATATCTACAAATGTAGGACTTTGACTTCACTCTAAACCTTTGCCGTCCCTAACGCTCCAAATCGCTCAGGATTTAAATGTTCCGTGCCGACCTAAACGCTCTAAAGCGCTCTTGTTGACCTCTTTGTAAATGTATTGCATTGTGTGAACGAAGCAGGAGCTCTCTCTTGCCTAACGTGATGAAATCACTTAGTAAGCATATCTGCACGTGTATAAACATGGCCCAAGCAAAAACATTGAAATAGGTCATGGAGATTCGAGTTCGAATATTAGTCTCTTCCTGAGGGCTCATTCGAAGTTGAAATAATGGCATCTACATCTCGTGCCTCGCGTAAAAGTGTAGAAGACGGGGAAATTTTCCAAGTGTTAGAAGAAAGTACAGATAGTGATGTCACAATATGTTCATCTGAGGAAGATGAAGATGGTAATGAACCCGACAGTGACGAAGATGGACTATTGGATGACAATTTTGAAACAAATGAAGATGGAAGAACTAGTACTAGCGGCCCAAAAACTCCTCATCTGAAATGGACTAACACCTTAAATTTCAAGGAATTAGAAAAATACAAAATTCATCAGGTCCTAAACATTCTTTACCAATTGGCAGCAGTAAGAAAGATTTTTTTTGAGCTATTTGTAATCAATGGTTTTTACAAAAAATTGGAGAAGAAACAAATAAATATGCAGCTTTATCACAAAGAGAAGCTGGGACAGTGGATAACAACTTGGAAGATAAAAATGCAGAAGAAATCCAAGCCTATATTGGAATTCTGATTTATATGGGCCTTGTTGACCTATCAGAGATTCAGGATTATTTTCAAGGCGATTTCTGCGTCTGTCCTATAGTGAGACCAACCATGACACTAAAATGATTAAAAAAAACTGGGACAGTATATACATCTGAAGGATGAAGAAAAAAGACCTGTCCAGTAAAGTGCAGATTTTGACATTCTGTATAAAGCAAGACCATCTCTAGATCTGATGGGTAAATTAACACAGGCATACATACCAGGCTGCGAACTTGCAGTGGACGAGGCGATGATTGGTTTCAAGGGGAGATTTTTTCTGAAACAGTATCTACCTGGAAAGCCTACTAAATGGGGGACCAAGGCTTGGGGTCTAGCTGACAGTGTCAATGGTTATCTTCTAAAATGTGACATTTATAACGGAAAAAAATAAATTCGACAACAAGACCGTCTAATAGGGGAACAAGTTGTACTACAATTTACAGAAAATTTCTGAGGAAAATGGCATCATATTTATTTCGACAAATTTTTCAGCTCCACAAATCTTATGAAAATGCTATTGGAACAAGAAACGTACAGCTGTGGCACTGCAAGGGCAAATAGAAAAAATTGGCCAACAGAATTTAGGAAACCAGCTGCCTTGAAATTGAAAAGGGGCGAGTCCAGGAAATTGTAGCATGAAGATGTGACGGCGGTAGTGCGGCAAGAAAAAAGTGTTTTTCTCCTCCTTTCCACTAATTCCGATCCCCGGACTGATAGCTCGGTTACAAGAAAAACAGGAAAAGGCAATGAAGAAACTGAAATTGCATGTTCTCAAGCCGTCATAAATTACAGGAAGCATATGTGATGTGATCAGAAACGCGAGTACTATGGTGTTAGACGATCTTCAAAATAATGGTGGAAATTTATATTACAATTTGTCCTAAACGTGTGTCTTGTGGACTGTTTCGTCTTATATGACCTGACAATTCATCCCCCCTCTACAGCACACGGAAACCGGCAAGTGACCTTTAGACGACACTTGGTGCTTTAGCTGATTGGTACTTTCACGTCTCGCAAGCGTACAGGCAGGAAGAGAAGTTTGCCCATCGCAACTGCATTCCCTAACCTTTTCCATACTTTACAAAAAATATCAGGCCTTGCAAAAGTGTGTGCTTTGTGTATAGAGAAAAAGAAAAAAGCTCCATCCGGGAGGGGTAAACAAACAACATACAAATGTAAGCAGTGTGACCTTCCATAAGGCCGTGTGCGGTGTTTTTTAAAATACCACGAGCAGCGAAATGTGGAGGTGCAAAATTAGGTGAGTAGGTTATTACATGCATAAATTTATTACGAATAAGATGAAAAAAGATTTATCATTCTGTCTTTTTTAGTTACATTGTTATGATTTTTTTCCTGGACGGGAGACCTATTTCTGGTTTAGTAGGTAAATTTAAATGTCCGGTGAAAAAACGCTGTCTTTCTGCCCGTGCAGTAGCGCTATAAATAGGACCGGCAAAGGGCTAGTGAACTCACAAAGTGCGACAGACACAAAGTGTGGATCTGCTGTGAATCTCTACATTCACAATCTGTATTCACACTGACATTGTGCAGCCAGTGGGCCATAAGACATCTAACAAACCATCGCTTATTTGCCACATAATGCTTATAAATTTATAAAACAATAAAGTTCTGTCACACCTGACATGTGTTTCTGTAAATATGTGTTTGCTTTTGACTCGCGCAACTTATTCCGAAAAGTGCCTTACAAAAGTGTCGACACGACTGTAACAACCGCACTCTCGAGGAGCTGGAAGTAAAGGCCGAATGCAATTCGAGTGTCTGTAAGGAAAAGTTTTGTTACTTCCTTTCTGTGGTGCTGCAGGCAAACTCATGACTAGGGCTTCGATTTTTTTAGGTTCCCAGATCACACAAAATTAGACACAGACTCTTTGCCTAGATCACATAGCACTCTGTGACTGCATCTGTGATGACACACTGACGTAATTGAGTGTGGATAGGTCGAAACAATTGAACACTAAAACTGACACGAAGGAAGAATTTGGCTTAAATCTACCGAAATAAACATCTAATTATTCCTGAAGTAAAATATTTCAAATACACTTTCGATCGCAGTGACTGAAATTCATTTGAATCAAATGCTTTGTGCTGTGTGAAATAGGGAAATAATGAAAGTGCACAGATTGGTTTATAAAATGTATATAGAAGAGTGGTATTTTATAGAACAGAAGAAGGGGTAAGAGTTGTGAGTGGGAGTGAAGTGTTGGTTATGTTTGTTACATTAGATAGTGAAGGTCAACAAAGGTATGTGTTTTGAAACGACCTGCAAAGTTGTCTATAACTGTCTTATTTATAATATAAGTTAGTGATATTTTATCATGAATTTAAATCGGCTTAAATGTAAAGAACAAATTATGATTTTCACATTTAAATAATTGCTCAATTTTCTCGACAGCTCTTAGAAAACTAGTTCAAAAATTTTTCATAAAAGCGCATTGAGTGGTAAAAGAGTTGTTTCATGCTGACACACAGACGGACGAAGGAACAAACGAACATAACGATGCTAATAATCTGCTTTCTCAAGCCTTTGTTATATTTTAATGAAACATGATTTTTCTAGAGATATTTAAAAAAACTCACCACACAACCCTCTATAAATTATTTAGTGCTGAAGGACAGGCCGAGAGAGGGACGGACATTATGAATCGAACGTCACAATTTTGATACGCCGTTTCTAACGTGCTGCATATCTACAGAAGCCTGCGAAATTTCTGACATTTTTACAGACAGTGGAGCCGATATCACATTACTGTCTGTCAGTTCAACACAGCCACACACGCGGTCAATTGACTGACAAAGATAATTTGATTTCGAAGCGTACCAATTTAAACTATGAGACTGAAATTCAGTCTTTCTGAATCTCACTGCGTCATTGTCTGGTTATTTTTTATTACGTCACTCCCACTTTCTTCCTGACATTCCTGTCTGAGTAATGTTTTACTGCATGTTAAATGTGTCTTGTTTTTCTCTCCTCACTTATGTAAAGCATCAAACAAGTTAATAGATCAGTGGTAGCACAGTCTTTTTCGTTGATTGTTTCAGACGCATATTTCGACAGAAAATCAACAACATCTATAATTTTCCCTAATTCACCAAGTGCAAGCAGGCATCTTTTCTGAAAAATTTACTTCTTAGCCAAACAACCAAAATTATCGTATTGTTATATAGTTCACATTATGATATTGCTGAATTTGGCAAAGTTTTCTTAAAGAAAATATACAATCTCTCTCCGTTTCAAATAAGACACTTCTAATATTTAAATTCTAACGAACTCTTCAACACAATAGCACTCACTTAAGCCAGTTTTGCAGCATTCTTGGGTGGGCGAACCTACATAATAGCAGTTGACTACGATCGTTACGCTATTCTCGAATTCTCCTGCTTCGACTCCAACCAACGTAAGTCTGGGCCAAGTAAATATTTTACATATATTACAAAGTGAGCTATTTCAGGCCCTTCGCTCATTTTCGAATAGTGAGTTGTAGGTTCGTGATGACTGTCCGTCTATCCACATCAAATAACCCCGCTCCCATTGAACGAATTTTCACAAAAACTAATATTTTGGAACTTCACAAAAATTGTAGAGGAACTTCATGTTTTGTTAATTCTGACAAGGATAATGTGTACTTTACATAAAGACAGAAACCTTATATAAGACAATATTACGACGAATTTTTCTTAGAAAGAGTAACCTTTCCGAACAAAGTTGCATACAAATTAAAGAAAGGTAATTTTTGTTTAAATATTTTATTTTCTGAAAATTGTGTCTTTTATGAGTTAATGTAAAAAAGTATGGTACAACCAGACACGGAACAGGTCGTAATATAATGGAGCACTTGCGTTTTGCATGCTGGTTATATAAGGCTTTAGACACACAGAACATACAAGTTACTGCTTTTCGACCTCAACAATATATACAAAACAGTACCAATATGTCATGGCTGTAAGTACACTGCCTGTATTGTTTTGTGTTAATACTATGCAAATCGTGCTGTTAATCTATATTAACCCTTAAATTTCCAAACGCAATGTTTAATCGCACGCACACACGCACACACACACACACATGTGTATATATATATATATATATATATATATATATAAACCATCAAACCGATTCAACACCAGGAACAATGAACAACACACAAGCCAATAAAATTAACATCAAAATTTCTGGTATGCATTTTAATCCTGTGCTTTCCCATATGGTTTATGTCACCCAGTTCTTACCGCTACCGAACGTTACGTATAGCCACAATGTATTTTTGTACTGAGGGATTATAAGAAAGGAAGGAAATAGAGGGAAATATACTGGAAGAGGGGAAAATTGTGGAAGATGCGGAGACGGTAGAAACATGAGAACTTGTCATTAGTCTCAGTTTAGTCAATTCTACATCATAAATTGTGTAACTTACCACCACCAATAATCTTTTTTTATTGTATGTTTATGTGGGTTATCAAGACAAACTCCTTGAACCAGCGACAGTGAAGGACGTGTTGAAGGATTTGCAAGAGAACAACATAGATGTCAGCCAGTTGATGGATTGGCCAAAAGATTACTGCCAGCAGGCAGAACATTCAACAGAAGTAGTAGGTTCCACATAGAGACATTGGCATAGAAAATGGAAAACAACCTTCTGCGATTTTAAAATATTAGGTAACTGAATATATTCCCCGTATGCAATATGTTTTGTCAGAATTAGAAATTATATATAATTGAATTAAACATCACACATGCTGTTTCCAATAACTCACATTACGTCTAACAGTACAGATTAAATTTTATAATGGAATTTATGCTGCAGTCAGTTATATCAGTGTATATAGTGACTAGCCTACGGTCTGGACGAACGTGGTTCGGTACCCATTATTGTGCAAGATGACTTCCTCTTGTCCAATTCGTCCTACAAAGTTATCACGCAATATCTTGTATTCAGAAGTTACGGGTGGTCATTTCTGTGGGAACTATCCGTCGAACGTTGAAGTTAACGTCACTGGTCCATCTATTTCCGTCGTAGCTAATGCGTGGAGGTATACCTCTATTGCACAGCTATAAACCACGGTATTTACTTTATCGTAGGGATGAAACAATCTATAATGTATAATAGGTTCATATCTGCGTATAATAGAATATAGATTCAAAATTATACGCAGATATGTACCTATTATAAAAAAAGGGTAACCGAAAACTAGATGCTCTAACACAACACGTAAGAATAGATGACAAACCAAAAGAACACACAAAAATAGTAAACAATAGAGTCATAACCATGTCCAAGATAACATTCACGAAAGAACAGATCAACATATTGAAACTGGGACCGCAATTTGCAATAGAACGGAACCCAAAACAATACATTAATGAATTAATAGTAGACACCGAAAATGCAATCAGACACTTACAAAAGTAACATGCAAAATACGTTCAGATACATGGTTGCCAAAAAGATAAGGGAAATAAAAGAATCTAACAGACATAACACTATGCACAAAAGATATCAATACAACATAAATCAGATAAAGGAAATACTACAACATATCTGGACAATAGCCAAAGCCGATAAATGCAAGGCAAGAGCAATAATAGATAAGACCACTATGAGACAAAAGATAGACACATTTATACAAGAAAACAACATAATAAAGCTAAACAAGGATCCAACAGACGCCTATCAAAGGCAGATATAACAAACAATGCAAAAATGCAAGGACCTAATAGACAAGAATAAATCAAAATACATGTTAAACATAAAGCCTACAGGAACAAAAATCAATGCATATATAAAAACACATAAAGATAATAACCCTATCAGACCGGTTATTGACAATACACAAGCACCTTCATACAAGATAGCAAAATTTTTGAATCGCAGAATAAAAGAGTGTGTAAATTTGCCTAACACATACACGGTACAAAATTCCAACAAAATGGTACAGGAATTACAGAAACTATATATCGGAAAATATCACAAAATGATTACACTAGAAATCAAAGATCTATATGTTAACCTACCAAAAAAGGGAATAATTCAATCTACAGCAATTTGGATGGACAGAAACAAAGTATGCACAGATATAAAGACACAAATATTACAGTTGTTAAAAGTAATAATAGAACAGAATTACTTCCAGTATAATAACCAATATTTCAAACCAGAAAAAGGAATAGCAATGGGATCGCCCACATCAGGAACATTAGCTGAAATATACTTGCAACTAATAGAAGAACGGTACATAAAGCATTGGATAGAAAATCAGAATATAGTTTATTATAAAAGATACGTAGACGACATATTCATCATATTTTACACAAGCAGAATAAACGAAGAAACAATTAAGAACAACATGAATAGAATTGATGAACATTTAGAGTTTAAAATTACAGAGGAGACAAATAACTCAATAAATTATTTAGATATGACAATCAATAGAAGCACAGATGGGATGGAAATAAGCATATACAGAAAACCTACCAGCACAAACATCACAATTCGACACACCTCTAACCACCCACAGGACCATTAGGATGCAGCATACAGATACTACATAAACAGAATGATAACATTACCCAATACAGAAAGGGCAAGAATACAGGAACGGAAATACATACTGAGCAGCACAGCACAGCATAATGGCTTTCCCACGCTCAAAATCATAGACATGGATAAAGAAAGAAATAGCTAAGAATAGAGACAAACGATCTAAAACAAATGAAATACAAGAAAAACAAGTACAGAAAAGATGGGTAACATTCACATACCATAGTCCAATAATAAGAAACGTATCCAATCTATTCAACAATACAGAAGTTCGCATAGCATTCAAAGCCACAAATACAATATACCAACAACTGGCAGAAAAAACACAAAACAAAAATCCAAGCGGAATATATGAAGTAAAATGCAACACATACAATAAGAAATATGTGGGACAATCAGGCAGACCCATAACCATCAGGCACAAGGAACATATACGTTACATTAGATCTAATAACACAACATCGGCATATGCAGCACATATTTTGAACAATAGACACGAATATGGAACGGCGGAGAGCACCCTCAAACTAATACATCCATGCAGAAAAGGACAGAAAATGAACAACTGGGAAAACCTATACATCCAAATATACCGCCAACAAGACCGACGTATCACAGAACAACAGGTAAACGAACCCAAACCACTCTACGAACTCGCACAACCACCACAGAACATAGACAACAGTACACATCCAGACACCACACCGACAGGTACATCGCAAGTATACACATACAGGTAAGCCACACATCCTCTTGTATAATAGCCAACATCCCATATCACCACGTTTCGTAAACTATAATATAGATATTTATATATTACAGACAACATACCGCCACAAACTGGAATGCGACGAAGCAGGCAGGCTGACACGTAGTAATTGCGTAAGGTACGGGAACTGACCCCTGATGATGGTCGGAGGACTGACCGAAACACGTTGGGTTTTTAAAATTAATTTCAAGTACGCATCACAGACAATTTTAACGTGTGTAGTTTTAAATGCGAACTGTGAAAATGTTTTGATTAATAAGTGCATGAGTTGGTAATGAAAAGTGAATACACGTACAGAAATTACGAGGGTAAATTTCGTTTTCCGCAATTATGCGAGCTCGCGGAACAATATTGAAGCTTTTTAAAAACAAACAATTGCTTGACTCACTGTCGATTTTTAACGTTCAGCACGTCCCCGGATATAAATAGTTACTAAATATATTGGTGAAACTTATGATGGCATTTTCATACCTTAAGTTCACAGTACGTTTCCTCACTTGTAGAAATTGATGTTCCTTTTAATAGTAACAAGACAGAAAATGCACATATGACGTAAGAGTGAAGGACGTTCTGATATTTGGTACTTTGGATATTACTCAAATTAATACATAATTTAATTTATTAGATCCACACCTAAATTGTATCACACCTCTATGTTGTTGTTACCTTTAATATAAATTGTTGTTACTATATTTTGCACACTTATTACGTATTTGTATGTCCACTGAGGTATCTGCTATATTTCATGTCATACATAACCTCAAATCGTCAAAGTGTGAAATATTTTACTATTGGTTACTTACAAACAAAATATATCTTATGTGTATGACCAACTAGGCTGTTGTGTTGTGGGTTAAAGTACAAGGGTAATCCGCCCATGAGGGTATGCTACCAATATCCCACGAAATTAGGGTAACGTGTAAAGTGATCAGGTCTAGTGATATCGACGTAGTCTATACATTTTGGGAAAGCGTGAAAGACTCAATTCTTGGCTTCGGGTCGCGATGTGGATGAGGTGGCACATTAACCTAGATTACCAGATTGTGCAACACATAATGTTTATGTACAAAATTTATTTACACTCCATCCGCTGGAGATATGGATTTTCGTCTCCGGTGAGTATTTAGTGTTGTCAGATATAAAGTTCTGGGACGAGCCGATCAACCATCCAGATGTGTTCTATTGTGTGTGTGTGTGTGTGTGATATTGAATGTGTGTTACATTGAGTGTGTCAGGTGCATGAAAGGTCCTGTAAACCCATAATGAATATTTACATGATTTCAGATTAGAAAGAAAGAAAAACTTACAATCAAATAAAAATTTCATGAAGGAAAATCCACATATATTAATATAGGGGCAGTCATAATCGAAGGAGAGTGAGGTTGAAAATTTGTGTCCTTAGCATTCTGAATAATAAGAGCTTTCAGAACTAATAATGGGAGTCATTAATGAAGTACACTTCTGCCTGAACTAATTTCAGTCAGCACAGCGGTAACAACCACAAAGGTTTTGTACGTGATGTATTACATGCGAAATTCTTTCTCAGTTTCTTCCCTGATTGAATGTAGAGTACACATTGGAGCAGGCTAAAATTGCCACTTTGGAATTGAGGTATTGGTATACACTTTCTTTAAACTCGGCTCTGAATGTTGGTGAATGTCCAAGAGCAATCACCAGCCGCTACCCCAGAAAGACATTCGATTCCCATTATACAGAGATTTTGGTAGGTCCTATATTCAGTCTCTTGTTGCTGACAGACTTCTGTATACTGAATGTAAAGAAATTCACAGTGCGTTACAAATGATTTCACTTGGGTTTTATACCCGGAATTTGTGTTATCCCGTCTGCTTCCCTTTCATCAAGATTTAAGAAGAAATGGGTTCCGGTGGCCTTCAGCTTTGGAGATTTAGTGGTTTTTATTACACACATACTAAGATAATTCTCTGTCAATTGTTCGGTAATACGTAAACAAGTTTTACTTATCATTCCCTATTATGAAATATTATTTTACATAGCAGCTTTACAGTAACTTTTCATAAATTGTCAGAATTAAAAAGAAATGCTCAAAACAACAGACTGCTGTCACACTCGTGTCGTGGTGACATGTATTAGAACATACTTATTACAAGACTGATACGGCTAAAAATGAATAATCACGGAATTCAGCAGTTTTTCTAAGCTGTACGGAAAAAACACTAAATCTTTCTTTATCATGAAACATTGAACATGTCAACGAAAAGCAGTGCAAATCTGTTGGGAATTTTAACATCTCAACAGAAATACTTTTTTACGAGGCGAACTTAAAAAACGCTTGCAAGGTTTAAAATTTGCCTATCACATTGCCCTCGTTTAGCTCAGTGGACCATAGGACACACACCAGACGTCAGGTTACCTTGCATCGTAATTTTCTGAAGTTACGAAGAAATATAAAAAAAAATATTGCGCCTATCATATATTTCCGTGAGACTTCTTTGTTTTTGAAAGAAACAGCTTTTTTCTGAAATGCGTTCTATTTAAGGGACAACATGTCTGAAAAAACCGGACGGTTGAGGAGCTGGAAGAAGAGGGCGACTGCAATTTGAGTGTCTGTAAGTAAAATTTGTTACTTTTTTCTGCGGTGCAGCAGCCATAATTAGGGCTAGGGTGATTGTTTGTTGAGGTTCCTAGATTACACACAGTTAGAAACAGACACACTGGGTATGACTCCTCCGAATGAGTGAACAGCACGTCGCAGAGGCAGCTAACTACACAACACAAAACAAACACATGAGACGAATATCAAAGCCCTTATTGAAATTCGAAGTCTCCCATAAATCCAAACCCTCGTCGTACCTGAAGTTTAAGTCTATTCAGAATCCTCTTTAGGCTGAGTAACTTGGGAATAGGTAACAGTTTTGGAAGCTTCACATTTTAGGGTTGCTACAACACATGCTGGCTATTGACGCTCTGGTATACCTAAGCCAAGGTGGAAGAAATTGTGCTGAAAGCTGCATGGCAATGGGGCAGTGACAGCAGTGTAGAGCCAGGATGCACCCTATTGTATGTAGACCTTCCGTCTGCCTGGGGCTCCGTGGACGGTGACTTGATTTTTTTCTCATTTTCGTGTGAGGGTTACTTTCTGGGAATTCTGACATTCAAAATGAATGAATAAACAATTGGCTCTGGAGAAGGAGCATCTCTGTCTATAGCTACACTTTTGGGGGAGCATAGAGGGGGCCTTTGCGGTGCACTTTAAGGGAAAGATAAATTATCAGGGGATGAGTTGAAGAAGGTTCTGTACACGGGTGTCTCTCTCCGAAGGTGTCACGTTGGTAAAGGTTTGGGGCGGTGAGGGGTGGGGTATTCCAGTTACTGGGAACATTGAGAGATAGTGGAAGGAGGGTTCCGGAAATGGAACAAATCTCGCTAACGGAGCTCTATTAGGGAGAACTGAATGGGGCTCCTTTACTGGGCACCGTAAAGGTTATGTAAAGAATGCTCTGGAGACGGGCATCTGGCTTTATGGAGGATCGGTTGGGCCAACTGGAGTTGTCTCATTTACCAGGGAATTTGAGAGACGGATGAAGGGGTGCTGTGAAATTGGAGTGTCTCTCTGTGAGGGAGCTATGTGAAGGAAACTTAGAGGGAAGCACCTTTACTGGGGACCCAAAAGGTTATGCAGAGGAAGGCTCTGGAGACGGGCATTTCTGGCCATATGGGTCCCGTTGGAGAACGTGGAAGTGGCTCATTTACAATGGATTTTAATAGATGGGTAAAGGTAGCACTAGAATTGGAGCTTCGCTCTTTGAAAGAGTTCTGTGAGGGAAACCTGGGAGAGGGCTACTCTACTGGGAAACCCCGAAGGAAATGACAAGTAAGACTCTTGAAATAGGCGTCTGTTTCCTTAGGGGCCCCGCTTTTTTGGAAACATGATGGGACACTTCTTTCCTAGGGCCTTTGAGGAAAGGGGATAGATTCTTTATTAAGGGAGTTTTATGAGGAGTTTGAGGGATACGTAAAAAGGCCCAGAAAACGGGCAGCATTCCACATAGGGGCAACTGCTGGCAATACGGATGGGATTTGTTTTTCTGGGACATTTTTAGGGAGAAAGAAAATCATATTTGGGTTTCTTTTTCTTGGGACAAGAGTATATAGAGTTGAAGTGTGTGGAACATCTGGAAACTCAAAAAGAACCGAGCTCCCCTGAGCTGACATCAGATTGTGGGGAACAAAGTGCCCGTTTATTAGGCTCAGGTGTATCGGGATCGTAAGGGTTGGAAACCAAATGCAAATAAATAAATAAATAAATTAATAGACAAACACATAAATGGATAAATAAAAAACTGGTAAATAAATAAATAGATAAATAGGTAAAAAAATAAATAAAAGTAAATAATTAAAGAAATAGTAATTAAAGTAATAGAATTAATAGACAAACACATAAGTGGGTAAATAAATAAATAAGTAAATAAATAAATAAATAGGTAATAAATAAATAAAATAAATAAATAAATAATAAATAAATAATCAAAATAATTAATATATATAAATAAATCGGGATTGTAACCCGCAATGCCAGGAAGAATACTGCCGCACAAGTCAAACGTAGAACCTAAAGCCACCGAAATTTTCGTAGCCACATAGCATTATGCCACTGCATCTGTGCTGACACACTGACGTAATTAAAGGTAGATATTTCGTAGTTGTTATAGACAGTGACAGTTACAAGAAGAAAGATTTTTTTTTTACGCACATGAAATTAGAAACTATTGATTTCTAAGACAGAAGGATTTGTCACTATTTGAATCAGAGTAACGGAAATTAGTCTTACGATATTTGACTCTGTGTAATTTGGTAGATATGTCTACTTTTCTGCACCAAAATATCAACTTCCTAAATAAAACTGCACGGTGTCACCTAACAGAAAAAGTAACTTTTACATAAAGCCTATTGTCCTATCTCACTATCAAAACCCCACTAAATATGCCTGTGTGAGGATGTGAACTGAGGTCTAAGAGTCCTAATACTCCTATTTAGTTTTGGAAAACGTAAAGCGTGAAATGGAATATTTAGAGGTTTGGTGTGGGTGGGTGGAGTTGACTGAAGTTGATCACAGGAGGTTTCGGTAGTTATAGGGTGGACCTAAAAGTCAGTCATTTAGTAAAGTATATATTAATGTACATTTATTTATTAGTAACTGAATTTACAAGACACGGATTTTAATTACGACACATTCAGGCTTATCAGCGTAACAATTTTTGACATCCAAAAGCAGTACGTATTTCATATCCTCATTGTACGACTGAAGAATTTGTTATCATACATGCATAGCGCAACACCGCAGCGTCGTATTATATTTTATTTGTATCCTGTCCATCTTTACTATATATTCGTATTATCCTAAAAACGAAAATTTGCTGGAAAATGTTTATTAACACAAAATATGTTTTAATTTTCTCAAAACGTTTGTCTGCAACATGTGCCATTAGAAGCAGAAATCAACCTGATATAAAGTTTAATGTGCACAAACTCTCAACACAAATTTTCAGTTTGGGAGGATATACAGAGAGACGGAATGCACTTCAAAACAGCTCCAAATCTACAGATATCCTGCAAAAAATCAAATTTTCTTAGAGACAGAAGAGCTGAAATCACCTTTATATCTGTCATTTCGAAACAGATATACACGCGGTCGATTGACTGACACAAAGGTATTTCTTCCAAAAATCCTAACGATTCTTTTTTTTTGCAGTTTGCATAATTTCTTTACCACTGTACAAGAATATATAGGTACGAATTTTAGGATATGAAAGGAAAAATGCAGAAGGAAATTTAAGGGAATTTGGTTTGAATCTAATATCAAATAGTGTCTGTGCACTTGCTTTAAACATTCTGTCCACCCAGAAGTTAGAACATGAAATTTGGCGCAAGAAGAAGTGAAGAAAAATTTTACTGACTTGAAAACGACATTCAGGCTGCTGTCTGACTTAAGCGAATAAAAGCCGATATATAATAACTGCTCGTCACTGTGCTCACTGTGCGAAGGGAAAGAAGGGGCAAAGGCTGATTATATGTAAGTTGTCTCCATGAGTTACAGGAATTGAAACCAAAATGTTGCTGATTATCCTTTTGGGTCTAATCGCTAAGTTAATGTTGGTTTCCAGCTACTGCGACATTGGAACTCAGGACGTGAAGTATTTTGATTGGTGTAAGGTATGTATTATTTTATTGACATGATTTTTGAAACAAGTAGATTTTACCACAGCTACTTTTGCTTTATATTTCATTTTTGGTTTCATTAAATATTACTCAATAATATGATATATTTATTAACTGCAATTGGGTTGTCACCCAGTAGTAGAACACATTTACACACAAAAATTACATAGAACAAACAAATAACAACCGAACAACACAAATACAAACTAATGTGGAAGAGTGCGGGCGGTGACCCTTCTTTGCGAGTTTTACCCCCGGCATTTGGCTTACAACTGAGGAAAATGCATGGAAAAACCTCAGTCAGTGTAACAAAAATCTCAGTCAGGTTAAGAAAAACCTCAGTCAAAGTACAGTATACATATTACCAAAAACACCCACACATTACAAAACCCTCACAAACACACACATTACAAAACCCACTTATTCACCCACACGCGCATACACACACTACAAAACAATATAAAACCACCACAGTACAAATTAAAACAAAATGCATACAGGAAAAGCAAAAGTATCTATTTTTTAATATTTTTAATCCACAGGTATAGCACACCACTTTTAACAGCACCTTTACTTCAATTCGCTGCACTTCACCTCACTTCATTTCACAAGCCATAAATACCCTTCACGGTAAACACCGTTTTAACCACATTCACTGCACTACACTTCACTTCGCTTCAATTCACTGTACTTTTTGGATAGTTTACGACCCACTAACTTTCCCTTTAGTTCACCACGTTAATCACTCTCCAAACCCTCTTTCTAAAAGCACTTGGTTTACAGGGGAGAGTCCCTAAGATCTCTTCAGGTAACCGGTTCCAGGGTCGGATGGTTCTATTCACAAAGGAATATTTCCCGATATCCGTCCTTTGCCTCCTGTTCCTGATTTTCCAGTCATGATCAATCCTGCTCAGATAGTTGGGCCGTTGTAATCGTTTACCAGAATACGCTTTGAAGACAGCACATACACGTGATATCTTTCTACGCTGCGACAATTTTTCCCAGTTCGATTCGCTCATATGATACGAAAATTTAGCCGCTTTCTTTTGCACACTGTCCAACGCGTATATTTGTCCCTCCCTGTGCGGATCCCAACACGCAGCCCCATATTAAAGAATCGGACGCACTAGTGTCGTTTAGGCTAAGCTTTCGGTACCGTCATTCCCCGTTTTGAGTGTAGGCAAGTAGTAATGGGGCAGGTAAGGGTAATAATGGCGTAGGGGTGGCAGTGGAGGTCAAGGCTCCACCGCTTACCCCGATGGGTGATCGACATTTTTGGTTTGAGGTTGGGTCCGTCTTGACCATGCCCTGTGTGGGGGATTGGTATGGCTCGCGAGGATGGACGGGGTCGCGAGCCCAGGGTTGGGTATCCTTTGTGTAGGATGGCGTAGGGGTGGGGGTGGAGGTAGGGCTCCACCGCTTCCCCGATGGGTGATGGGGTTTTTATTTAGAGGTTGGGTTCGTGTTGACCTTTCCCTCTGTGGGGGACCGGTATGACTCGCGAGGATGGACGGGGTCGCGAGCCCTGGGTTGGGTATCGGTTGGTGTAGGGGTGCCCCTAGGTTGGAGATGGGCAATGGCTCCACTGCTTCCCCAAGGTTGGGGATGGGTATTGGCTCCACGGCTTCCCCAATGTTGGGGATGGGCTATGGCTCCACTACTTCCCCAATGTTGGGATGGGCTATGGCTCCACTGCTTCCCCAAGGTTTGGGATGGGCAATGGCTCCACTGCTTTCCCAAAGAGGGAGATGGCTCCATGGCTTCCCCTATGTTGGCGATGGGCTATGGCTCCACGGATTCCCCAACGTTGGGGATGGGCTATGGCTCCACTGCTTCCCTTAGGTTGGGGATGGGCAATGGCTCCACGGCTTCCCCTATGTGGGGGATGGGCTATGGCTTCAGGGCTTCCCCAATGTGGGGATGGGCTATGGGGCCGGGCTAAAGAAACTACTAAATTATAAGATAGGGGATCAATTAATTCCGAAAGCGAGCAGTTGCAAATAGTTGGGAATAATCTTTCGCAACGACTTAAACTGGGCTGATCATGTCAACTACAATGTGAAAGAGGACTGGAAG
>Ga0268261_10000115_pt1 | contig 49342 bp, 45 predicted proteins | sample TergutNc150P1_FD_190353 | JGI IMG/M metagenome (GOLD analysis project Ga0268261, IMG submission 190353) | Nasutitermes corniger P1 segment gut microbial community from laboratory colony in Florida, USA - Nc150 P1 (SPAdes) (version 2) | ecosystem: Host-associated > Arthropoda: Insects >... | reverse complement strand
GCCTAAAGCTTGCGCGATAACAAAACGAGTCATGCTGACCTCGATCACTTGACCGAGGAATACTGCGGGTTCCATGATAATTATTCCTTAAGTAGTTTCGGTCAGTGATTAAGCGGAGGCCGCTACCAGGTCGCGGGAGTTAGCGCCCGAGTAAACGGATTCAACATCGTCAGCAAAGTCGCGCAGCACTTCAGAGCGACGCACCTTCATGGACGGGGTCAAGTAGCCATTTTCTACGGTGAAATCACCAGGCAGGATGGTGTACTTGCGGATTTGCTCGGCCTTGGACACGGCTTCATTAGCGCGCAGGATTGCGGCATCAATGGAGGCGAGTACATCGGGGTCGGTCAAAACCTCGTCCATGGACTCGCGGTGCTTGCCATGCATCTTGAACCAGCCCGGAATACCTTCTTGGTCCAAGGTGATCAAGGCGCCGATGAACGGGCGGTTGTCGCCAACTACCACGCATTGTGAAACCAGTGCGTGGGCGCGGACGCGGTCTTCCAACTGCGCCGGGGCCACGTTCTTGCCACCAGCGGTAACAATGATTTCTTTCTTCCGGCCGGTGATGCGGCAGAAGCCGTTCTCATCTAGGGCGCCGATGTCGCCGGTGTGGAACCAGCCGTCAGCATCGAACGCTTCAGCGGTAGCTTCTGGGTTCTTGTGGTAGCCACGGAATACGTGCGGGCCCTTGAGCATAATTTCGCCATCTTCGGCGATCTTGATGGCGCAACCGGGTAGCTGCTGGCCAACCGAACCGATAACGGTAGCTTCGGGGCGGTTCACCGAGGTGGGCGCGGTGGTTTCGGTCAGACCGTAACCTTCCAAAATGTTGATGCCGAGGCCGCGGTAGAAGTGGCCCAGGCGCTCGCCCAAGGGGCCACCACCGGACACGGCGTATTCAACTTTGCCGCCCAGCTTATCGCGCAGCTTGCTGAATACCAGGCCGTCGGCGAACAGGCGCTGGAACTTCAGCCCGGGGCGCGGGCCTTCGGGGGTGTCTAGGGCGCGGCTGTACTCAATGGCAACTTTGGAAGCCCAGTTCCAATAGGGGCGGGCTTTGTCAGCGGCAGCGTTTTGCTCGGCTTGGTTGTAAACCTTTTCAAAAACGCGCGGTACGCCCAAAATGTAGGTGGGCTTGAAACCTTGCAGGTCATCGGTGAGGTTCTTCAAGTCGGGGCTATGGCCCAAAACGGTGCCGCCGGCCAGGGCCAACACCTCGATGAAGCGGGCGAATACGTGTGCCAACGGTAGGAACAGCATCGTGCGGCCCATGCCGTTGAATACTTGCGGCACTGCGGCTACGGCGTTCAAGGTCAAGATGACGAAGTTGCCGTGGGTCAACTCGGCGCCTTTGGGGCGGCCGGTGGTGCCTGAGGTGTAGATGATGGTGGCGAGGTCATCAGTGGTGGCGAGGCGGCGGCGGCGCTCAATTTCTTCCGTCGGTACGGCAGCGCCGATGGTGGTGAGCATTTCGATGGCGCCGTTGTCAATTACCAGCAACTCGGACAGGCTCGGCATCTGCTCACGTACTTTGTTAACCGTGGCGCGGTTGCCTTCGGTTTCTACAAACAGCACAGAGATTTCCGAGTTGGAAACAATCCACTGCACTTGGTCGGCGGAGCTGGTCTCATAAATCGGAACCGGCACGGCGCCTGCGGCCCAAGCGGCAAAGTCTAGTAAAGTCCACTCAAAGCGGGTGCGGCACATGATGCCAACGCGGTCACCCGGTTGCACACCCAGGGCTACTAGGCCCTTGGCGGCGGCAACTACGCGCTCATTGAACTCGCGCAGGGTAACTGTGTGCCACTCATCTTTTTTGCCTTTGAGGTGCTTGTCGCTGCCTCGGCGGGCTTTGGGGGTGCGGATTGAGGGCTCTTTGATGAGCGGGTGGCCCGGGCCTACGCGTACATCAAGAAATACGGCATCGGGCTCAGCAGCTAGGCGGGTGCGCAGAATCGAATCAATATTGGTTTCGCGCGGAACTTCGATGGCTAACGGGGTGGCCGCCATCGTGGGTGTGGGGGTTGAGGTCAACTCCATGACAGACTCCTTCGGCTGTGGGTAAGTCTGAGTATGGGGGCGGGGCCGTTACTGTTTTGTTACCTGGCGCCCGATGATGCTCCTTTTGGCTGGTGTCGCACCGCACTTTCTATAACCCCAGGTCACGATGGTGCAGCCGAATCGTTTCGATACTTTCAGTATCAGGTAATGCGCCCCATGAAAATCGAAAATGTCCATAAAGAACTGGACGAGCCCTTTTCCCGTGCGCTACTGCGTTTGATTGACGCAAGCGGGATGACCGACGCCCAGGTTTATAAACGTGCAAACATTGACCGCCGGTTGTTTTCCAAAATCCACATCGGCGCTGGCTACCATCCCAGCAAACGCACCGCGCTCGCCCTAGCCATTGCTCTAGAGCTTAAGCCCGATGCGGCAAACGACCTGTTGGCTAAGGCCGGGTACTCGTTATCCAAAAGCCAATTGGTTGATGTGGTAGTGGCAAAGTTCATCAATTGCAACCAGTTTGATATCTCAAAAATCAACGAAGCGCTGTACCAATTGAACCAGAAACCCCTAGGGCGGTGAATCCGAACATGAGCCCAGATATACCTATTTGGTTTTTGGATATTGATGGCGTGCTGAATACGCTACCCCCAATATTCCAGGATAAACCACACGAATTTTCGACTGTTATTTTTGAGGATTTGCGAATTTCGTGGCGGCCTAAAGTTATTGACTTCGTCAATCGCGTACATCGGGAAAAGTTGTCGGAGATTCATTGGCTAACCATGTGGGGTGAAACCGCACAGACCGAATTTGCACCATTAGTGGGTTTAGACCACTTCAATTACGCTTACGATCCGCTGGGGGATTTCGGTACCCCGGAATACTGGTGGAAGATTAGCGCGATAAAGCAGGTTACCAATGGCGGGCGCCGAAAATTCATATTTACCGATGATGATCTACGGGACGGCTTAGCGTGGCGACTCGGCAACCTGGCGACCTCCGCTAGGTGCCCCTAAGCAAACCGGCCTGGACAGAAAACCGGGAAACTTGAGAGGAACACTTATGACAAAGACGTGGAAACGACCGCCTTCCATGTACCAGCTGGCCATGATGTCAGATGGAGATGCCAGCCGCGCAGTTCACGACTGGCTTAAGGATGCCCCCGCCGGAATAACCGGCAAAGCTGCCGCAACAACGGCCATGCGAGCTGGCCGCGTGCGGTACCTGGCGCAGCACCCCTACCTACGCTCACTGGGCGCGCTGGTTAAAATCATCCGCCCTTACGAGGGCCACCGTTCGCCCGTGATCATTCACGTACCGCACGATGGCGCAGCGTTGCCCGAAGACCTCCGCCTGCCTTCCATTACGGATTTAAACTCCGAAATGAGACTGATGGCTGACTTGCGCACCGAAGAAATTGCCAACAACATTGCCGAATACGTTTGGCCCAATATTGTGAGCAATGATTTGTCCAGAGTGGTTTTTGACCCGGAACGTTTTGATGGCGATGCCCTGAAGATCAACTGGCGCTTAACTTGGACTGCATTTCTCCATTGGTTGCCGCGTAATTCTAAGTACCCACCCATGCCGTCAACGAAGTTATCATTATAAACAAAGTCATTACCGGTGTTATATGGCGGGTCAATATAAACCAATTTAATTTTATCGTTATAAGCCTTTTGCAATAACTTTAGTATTCTAAGTTATCGCCCTCGATAAATACGTTTTCGGCATCGTCAAAATTGATGGACTTACTTTCAACGGGTACCAGAGTGCCGCGCGACGGGGTCAACAAAGAGCGCACCGCCATATTTTTGCCCGCCCACTGCAAACCGTAACCTTCCCGGCCATCGGGCACAGCAGCCACTGGAGCATCAAGGAATTCACCGAGCTTGGCGGCATCTAACACGCCATCTTCCAAAACCCCGGGGAACAGCGCCAACAACGCAGCCCGGTTTTCAGCGGCCAAATCAGGGGTAGTAAGGTCAACTTTTCTGGTTCGCTGTTCATTTAGGCACCTATTTGTTCCCATAAATATTCTGGTGCGATATCCGCACCATCAGGCCAGCATAGTGAACCAAATGCATCTATTCCCACAAGTTTAAAGAATGCATCGTCATTACGAACTTGATTCCATACGGGGCCTGACTTTATTAAAGGTTCAAGATCAATTACCCCTTCTTTTCCAGTCTGATACTTAATCCGAACTCTGCGAGCCTCAAGCGGCTGAACTTGGACAATATCGGGCGGGCAGTTATGGTAGTGCATCTTCTGTTCTCCTACTTGAGCGGTTCGATAGTGCCAGGGTTTTGTTTTTGTTCGGCAAGCAACCATGATGCCTCAATTTCTGATTGCCTTAGTGCCCACCAACCTTGAACTAATTTGAGCTGTTTGGGTGGGAGCGAACCAGATTCTAGTTCGCCATCTGCGATTCTAAAAGATGCCTTGTACTCTCCGAACCGCACATGGAAGTGGGGCGGGGCATGATCGCCAGGGTACATCCCAATAACAATGTTATTGAACCTACACAATTCACCCATCGGGGCCACCCGCTTATCAAATTCCCTGGAATGTACTTAACGGAACTTTAGCATGTCACATAGCCCAAATTCTGCCGAAATTACTGCATTCCGGTAGCGTTTTAGCTTTGTCGAATTTATCGCTGCCTGATATCCCCAAGTTGGAGGGTGAAGCCTTAGCGGCGGTAGAACACCGGGGCAGCCACATCCAAATCATCGCGGCTGCGGGTTCGGGCAAAACTGAGGTGGTGAGCCAGCGAGTGGCGAGCTTGCTGGCCGATGGCGCCCGGCCCGAGTCCATCGTGGCATTCACGTTTACCGAGAAGGCGGCCACGGAACTCAAAGCCCGCGAGTTCCCGCCCCGGCCAGAAAAAGAAAAATGCCGCCATTGCAATGTGCGAACGCTATGCGGGGCTGCCGTTTAGCAGCATAACTAAATTAGTTAACCTTTAATTGCTCCCCAAAACAGATATTTTGCGGACCATGAAACTCATTTCCTTAGCCGTGTAATAATCTGAATGTACTTTTCAAACGGTTCCTGGCTGGTCTCCGCTGCCAGGCTCTCTATCGTTGGCCCTGCTAGACGCTTCTTTTTGTTTACCATGACTGGGTCAGTCGCCTTTAACGTTGATGATTTGGTTTAGCTCGTGCTTGATGGTGACCAAGTCGGCGCTGTCGGCCATAACTTGGTCAATCGGTTTGTATGCCGCTGGGATTTCATCAATGAACGCGGAAGTATGCCGGAACTCAATATCACCCATCGCAGTTTCCAGATCCGCCATCGTGAATGCTTTGCGAGCGGCAGTACGCGAATAGTTACGCCCGGCGCCGTGCGGAGAGGATTCTAAGGCGAGGCGGTTGCCCTTGCCCACCACTACGTACGATGCTGTACCCATCGAGCCAGGGATTAGCCCGGGTTCGCCTTCCTTAGCGGAAATGGCACCCTTGCGGGAAATCCAAACATCTTTATTGTAATGGCGTTCCTTTTGAGTGAAATTGTGATGGCAATTGATTACCTCTTGTGGTACCACATCAGTACCCATAAACTCGGAAATGCATTCTTTTACCCGGTGCATCATCTCTTCTCGGTTTTGCCGGGCGAATTCTTGCGCCCACATTAAATCGCGAATATAGCCGTCAAATTCAGGCGTATCTTCAACCAAGTATGCTAAATCAGGGTCGGATAATTCAATCCACCATTTTTTCATGATGTCTTTAGCAACTTGAATGTGGTGCATGGCAATTTTGTTGCCGATGCCGCGCGAACCGGAGTGTAAGAACAGCCAGACTTGCCCGGTCTCATCTTTGGTCACCTCGATAAAGTGGTTACCCGAGCCGAGCGAACCAAGCTGGTGGCGCCAATGGCCAGCATACTTATCGGGTTCAACACCCTCACGGGCGGCCAGTTTCTCCAACCCATCAATTAACTTGGCAGCGTTTTCGGTGATACCGCGATTGTACTTACCGGCCGAGAGCGGAATGGCCCGTTCAATTGCTTCGCGTAGCGCGCCCAAGTTTCCGCGCTCCCGCAATTCGGACTTATGCCATTGCGTTTTAACCGCACACATCCCGCACCCGATATCGACACCAACGGCGGCGGGCATAATCGCCCCAAGCGTGGGGATTACGGAACCAACAGTGGCGCCTTTGCCGCTGTGGGCATCGGGCATTAGTGCGATATGCGGGAAAATGAATGGCATTTTGGAACTGACAATTGCCTGCTCTTTTGCCTTTTCATCCAAAATAGACGCCCAAGAAAACAGTGTGGGAGTGATACGTTCAAACATGATTTACCTTTCGGGGTTTCGCTTTGTCTAGAAAAATGATGCAGCACCCCATGGACAATCAGCATAGAACAGATGTCCACTACGGGGCAGGAAAATTGGAGGTGATTAGAAGACCATGCACCCCGCCAGGGGCCAGCGCACTTTGCGACATCTGATACTCGCCGTACCTGATACTTAGCGTAGCATGTACTTCCACCACACAGACCCACAGTCACCCACTCGCAAAGGAGCGAAAATCGTGACCACCACTTCCGTGACAACCACCGCAAAACGCCCAGTTATGCGCGATGTCGTTTTTGTTGACGGCGTCCGCACCCCCTTTGGCAAAGCCCGCCCGGACGGCCTGTTCGCCGAAACCCGCGCGGATGACCTAGTGGTCAAAGCCGTGCGCGAACTGGTGCGCCGCAATCCGCAACTCCCCCCGGAAAAAATCGACGAGGTAGCCATCGCCGCCACCACTCAAAAAGGCGACCAAGGCATCACGCTCGGCCGTACCGTAGGCGTGCTAGCTGGCCTGCCGGAAACCGTGCCGGGCTACGCCATCGACCGCATGTGCGCGGGCGGCATGACAGCCGTAACCACCACCGCTAACGGCATCGCTGCTGGTCAGCAAGATGTAGTAATCGCGGGCGGCGTGGAGCATATGGGTCGCCACCCGATGGGGTTCGATGCCGATCCCAACCCGCGCTTTATGACGGAGAAGCTGGTTGACCCCGAATCGCTGAACATGGGCGTCACTGCCGAGAACCTGCATGATCGCTACCCACACCTCACCAAATTGCGCGCCGACCAGTACGCCGTAAACAGCCAAGCCAAGTACTTCAAAGCTAAGGCTGAAGGCAACGTGGGTCCCGAAATTGTGCCCATCGCCGTGCGCTCCGCCGATAAAGGCTGGGGCCTAGCCACTGAAGACGAACTCCCCCGCGCCGGAGCCACCGTTGAAGGCATGGCGAACCTGAAAACCCCATTCCGCCAAGGAGGCCGCGTCACCGCTGGTAATGCCAGCCCGCTGACCGATGGCGCCACCGCCGCCATCCTGGCCTCGGGCGATGCTGCCGCCGAGTTAGGTTTACCGGTCAAAATGCGCATGGTCTCCAGCGCATTTGCGGGCGTTGACCCAGCCGTAATGGGCATTGGCCCAGTGCCTTCCACCGAAAAGGCGCTAAAGCAAGCCGGCCTCACCATTGACGACATCGGCCTGTTTGAAATCAATGAAGCCTTTGCCGTGCAGGTGCTGGCGTTTTTGGATCACTACGGCATTGCCGATGATGACCCCCGCGTCAACATGTACGGTGGCGCCATCGCCATGGGGCACCCGCTGGCCTCATCGGGCGTGCGTTTGATGACGCAACTGGCCCGCCAATTTGAGCAGCACCCCGAGGTGCGCTACGGCCTGACCACCATGTGCGTGGGTCTGGGCCAGGGCGGCACCATCATCTGGGAAAACCCACACCACGCCGATTACTCCGGCCACACCACTGCCTAACTCAGAATCTTTGTAAGAGTTATTCGCGCATAACCCTTCAATTCGCTAATAAGTCTTACACAATTTCGCCCACAAAGTTTCAATCAGTGCAAAGGAGCACCCACATGTCCCACGACAAAGCACCCAAAACCCCCAAAGAAAATGGACACAGTGAGCGCGTCACCCACGCCCTAGTCCGCGACATCACCATGCCCTACGGCGCAGGCACGATGGCGCTGGTCACCCTGGATAACGGGTTCGACCACACCAAACCCAACACGCTAGGCCCCACCGGCATGAAAGAGTTGCACGATGTATTGCTGACTCAGCGCGAACGCGCCGCCCACGGCGAAATCCAGGCAATTGCCGTGACCGGCAAACCGTACATCCTGGCGGCAGGCGCCGACCTGCTGGGCATCAGCGAGGTTACCACCCGCGAGCAAGCCAAAGAATTGGGCCGCCTGGGCCACTTAGCTTATGGCGAGTTGCACGATGCGGGCGTTCCGACTTTCGCTTTCATCAACGGCTTGGCCCTCGGCGGCGGGTTTGAAGTGGCGTTGGCTGCTGACTACCGTACCGTAGCATCGGACGTGCCCGCCATCGCCCTGCCTGAAGCTGGGCTAGGTTTGGTTCCCGGTTGGGGTGGCGCTTATGAAGTGCCTCGTTTGATCGGCATCGAAAAGGCCATTGATGTAGTGCTGCGCCGCCCGGCCATGAACAAGCCGTTCAAAGCCAAAGAGATTGTGAAGGTCGGCCTGGCTGATGAAATGTTTGAGGCTGCCGACTTCTTGGAACAGTCCATCGCTTGGGCCGCCCGCGTAGTCAAAGGCGAAATCACGGTGCCGCGCCGCGAGATTGAGGATGCGAATTACGTGGCTGCAGTAGCCGACCAGACTCGCAAATTTATGCAAGCCACCATCGCTAATTCCCGGCCAGCGCCGTACCGCGCACTAGACTTGATGGCTGCCGCTGCGACATCGTCCCGTGAAGAGGGCTATGCTGCGGAGGATGAGGCTTTGGCCGACCTGATCATGTCCGATGAAATGCGAGCTTCAGTGTATGCGTTCCAACTGGTAAGTGGCGCCAAGAAAGTTGCCGGGGCGCCCGATAAGAAGTTGGCCCGCCCAATTACTCGCGTCGGCATTGTCGGCGCTGGCCTGATGGCTGCGCAAATTGCCCTGCTGGTGGCGCAGCGTTTGAACGTACCCGTGGTGATGCGCGATTTGGACCAAGAGCGCGTGGACAAGGGCCTTGGTTTTGTGGCCTCGGCTTTGGAGAAGCTGGTAGCAACTGGGCGGATGCAGCCCGATGCCGCCGCCCGCATTCGCGGCTCGGTAATTGGCACCACCGACATCAACGATTTTGCCGCCTGCGATGTGGTAATTGAAGCAGTTACCGAAATCATGTCGCTGAAAAAGCGCGTGTTTGCCGAGCTGGAGCAGATTGTTACCCCCGAAACCATTTTGATGACCAACACTTCAGCGTTGTCGGTGACCGAAATGGCCGCTGACCTAGACCGCCCCGAGCGCGTGGTGGGCCTGCACTTCTTCAACCCGGTGGCAAAGATGCCCTTAGTTGAGGTAATTGCGGCCGAGCACACCAGCCCCGAGGCCCTGGCAACTGCCGTTTTGATGACTGGGAAATTGCGCAAAACCGCTGTGATCTGCAAAGACCGCCCGGGTTTTGTGGTGAACCGCTTGCTGGTGCTCACCATGGGTAAAGTGGTTGAGGCGATTGAGAATGGCACGCCCGTTGAAGTGGCTGACCGGGCTTTGGCGCCTTTGGGCTTGCCGATGCCGATCTTTGAGCTGTTTGACCTGGTGGGCCCGGCGGTTGGCCTGCACGTGTTGACCTCGCTGCGCGCTGACCTAGGCGATCGCATCCCCGTTTCGCCCGGTTTGGCCAAACTGGTTGAGGATGGCACCCGCGTGGTGGTTGATGCCCCCGCGCCTGGCCTGCCCAAGCCGGTTAACCCCGCTATTCAGGAAGCGTTTGGCGAACCATTGCCCGTTGGTTCCGTTGGTCGGTTGGGCACTCCGGTGCGCGATGCCGCTGGCGTTTTGGATGACGTACTAACCGCGTTGGCAGTGGAAATCCGCCACATGCTCAACGAGCAAGTGGTCGCCTCGCCCGAGCAAATCGACTTGTGCCTCATTTTGGGCGCTGGTTGGGGCTTCCACACTGGCGGCATCCTGCCTTACCTGGACCGCACCGGCTACTCTGAGCGTGTTACCCATCATCGCTTCTTGCCCGATGGTGTGGCCAACGTAGCTGTTGCAGAGTATTAGTTTCCGGCGGTTGAGCCTGTCGAAACCATAGGAATGCTCTCAACTAAAAGACTCCCCTACCATATCGGTGCGGGGAGTCTTTTTTACTGCCCGTATTTATTAGGCATTGGGTAGGTTAGCTTTTACTACCGGCAATTCAATGGCATCCGGGTCATAAATAAAATCGCTATAAGCATAAGTCAAGCTGGAAATCTTAAATGAACGCACCGCTTGCACATCAAAGGCATCGGTCACCACGGGCGCGTTGGCAGCATCGGGCACCACAAACCGGATGGCACCATAAATGCCGACGCCAAATACTAGAAGAAAGGCTAAAAACCCGGCCAGGATCCGGGAGGTTTTGGTGGCTAAGCGGGAAACTGGTTTAGCCCACCACTGCCAGGCCTTCGCCATCCTGGAACAGTTGCACCTCATTGCCCACGCCTTGATATTACTCAAGGGCGCGAGCATTTACTACCGCTCCTTGAGAGCGTTTAGCTTGTAAAATCGAAACATGGATTTGGTAGGCAGCAACTTAAGCGCCCAAATCCGTGATACCCGTGCTACGGTTTCGCACCTGACGGTAGCTGAGGCTGCCCGCTACGCTGGCGTTGAAGCCGCACAAGTATTACAAGTAGAGTCCGATGCCGAAGCACTTCCTGTTGGGCTGGTTTCCAAAGTCGCAAATGCCGTTGGCTTAAAACTCTGCCTAGAGCCGATTAAGCCCGAGCACCAATCTCGGCTCAGCGAGGCTGACCTTGACTTCTAACGTTTACGTGTGGGTATGGCTGCCGCACGATGCCGAGCCCGTGCCAGCAGGAATTCTTGAGCAGCGCAGCGACGGGTTGTGGTTTGCATACGGGCGCAAGTACTTGGAGCTACCGGATGCAATTAGCTTGTATAGCCCGGAACTGCCACTAACCGACCAATGGTTCGCCCCCGCGCCAGGCCAACAGACTCCCTCCATCATCGGCGATGGGGCCCCTGACGATTGGGGCCGGTGCGTGATTGACACTCGGTCGCGTACCAACGGGCCACGGACTGAAGCCTTTTACCTACTGAATTCCGTCTCAAACCGAACCGGAGCCCTAGATTTCCAGGTTTCACCTACCGAATATGTACCGCGCCCGGACGATACTGAAGCCAGCCTGGCGCAATTATTATCGGCGAACGAGTTATTGGATCAAGGAAAATCGTTGCCAATAATACTGAGAAAATCCCTGCGCAATAGCACCGGAATTGGTGGGATGCGGCCTAAAGCGGTAGTTACCGATGCCGACTCGGTTCAATGGAACGCTAAATTTCCCCGAACCCGCGACCCATTTAATGTAATTGGGGCTGAAGCGGCTAGCATTTATTTGGCCCGATTGGCTGGCCTAAACGTTGAAACTGCCCGGGTTGAGCACGTAAACGGTGAACAAGTATTACTGGTGCGGCGCTTTGATCGGGAAAAAGCTACAAGAAAACAAATTGTCTCCGGCTTAACTATCATTGGCCGGGATTACGCACACAAACGCGGTTCATACCCAGAACTGGCAAATGCTATTACCGCTTTAGGTGATAACGTGGCCGTTGAGCTATTTTCCCGCGCCGCTTTTAACATCGCTATTACCAATTGCGATGACCACCTAAAAAACCACGCCGCTTTTTGGGATGGTAGCCAACTCACTTTGTCACCAGCATATGATTTAACTCCAACAGTTAGGGTTTCTGGTACGGAACAACTCGCTTTACCATTTACTTACGATGGAGATGACACGGCCCGTTTTTCCAAGTTAACCGCTGCCGCTAACGAGTTTGGGATTACTACTTCCGAGGCTAAAACCAGAATCGATACTATCGTTTCGGTAATAAACGATCATTGGCACGATGCTGCAGATTTTGGCCGGTTAACCGCTGATCAGCGTAATGCTTTATTTAGTAATCAAATCCTAAATCGCGATATATTCAAATAATTTGCGATGCTATTTGCCACGCTGGCTTTCGTAATAGCGGCGCGCTTTGAAACTGGCGCGGCCATTGCGGATCATTTCTTCGCTGACAATCTCAAAACCATCTTTGCGGCCCCGCGCGGGCACCATAAAAATCCCTTGCTGCTGCAAAACGCCCGTCACCTCAGCCAATTCTTCAGCGGAAGGGCGTTGGCCGGTGGCCGCAAAAATTTCATCACTAAGCCGCTTGCGCTCCGCCAAAATCTCGTCTTTTGAACTGCCCATCATCCCACTAACGTTACCGCCCCGGCTGTTACGCCTGAGTCTACGTAAAGTATACGATCACAACTCTTAACCCGGTAAGTGATATCCAGGTAAATATACCTAGCCGGTATTCTCGCGGGTCATTCCTATGGTTTCGACAAGCTCAACCGCCGGAACGACCACGCTAGTGCAATTACATGCATATCCACTAACCCGGTTAAAGGGGCACGATGCCATACCTTAACTGAGTCTGAGATTAACGTCCGGGTGGCTTGTTAAGGTAGCGGCATGTCAATCATAATCCCCGCTGATTTGTTGCCCGTGGATGGGCGGTTCGGGGCTGGGCCATCCAAAGTGCGCCTGCCGCAGATTGAGGCTTTGGGCCGCTCCGCTTCCAGTCCGATGGGCACCTCGCACCGTCAAACGCCGGTAAAGCAGATTGTGCGCCGGATTCGCAGTGGGCTATCCGAGCTCTTTAGCCTGCCCGATGGGTATGAGGTGGTGCTCGGCAATGGCGGGGCCACCGCTTTTTGGGCCGTTGCCACTGCCTGTTTGGTGGAGCGCCGCGCACAGGCGGTCGTATTCGGTGAGTTTGGCGGCAAGTTTGCTACGGAGTTGGCGCGGGCCCCGTTTCTAGCGCCTCCGGAAATCATCGAAGCTCCCCCCGGACAAGTTGCCTTCCTTTCCCCTCCGTCATTCTGCGCGGAGTCGCAGAATCTAGGGCTTATAGACACCTGCGCCACCGTCCAAAACGAAACCTCTACCGGCGCTGCCGTCCCCATTAAGCGCGTTTCGGCGGTTGAGCGGCCCGGCGAACCTTCGCCGGGTGACGAAGCCAAAGGAACTGAAGGGCCGCCGTTGATGCTGGTCGATGCCACATCAGCGGCCGGGGCGCTGCCGATTGACATCGGGCAAACCGACGTTTACTACTTCTCACCCCAGAAGGCTTTCGCATCCGACGGTGGGTTATGGGTCGCCATTGCCAGCCCTGCCGCCATCGAGCGCGCTGCTCGCATAGAACGCGACCTGCCCGCCATTCCCGGCACCACCCGCTGGATTCCAGAATTCCTCAGCTTCACCACTGCCCTGGAAAACTCCCGGCAAGACCAAACTCTCAACACCCCCGCCATCGCCACGTTGATCATGTTCGCCGAGCAAGTAGACTGGTTGTTGACCAATGGCGGTTTGCCCTGGGCCGTGGGCCGCTCCGCCGAATCTGCCAAAACCTTGTACCACTGGGCAGATTCCCGCGATTGGGCCACGCCGTTTGTCACCGACCCAGCGTACCGCTCCAACGTGGTTGGCACAATTGACCTGGCAGACTCCATTGATGCTGCCGAAGTAGTCAAACAGCTGCGCGCCAACGGCATCTACGATGTGTTTCCATACCGCAAGCTGGGGCGCAACCAACTCCGCGTTGCCATGTTCCCCGCCATTGATCCGTCCGATGTTGCGGCCCTGACCCGCTCCATCGACTACGTCGTTGAAAATCTTTAGGCGCCACCCCGCCCTGCCACCATCATGCCCGCCCAACCGGAACACGCTCCCCAGGCGCTGCCAGGTAACTGCCTAGCAGCCGGAATAATCACAGTGAGGCTGTCCCATGGCTAGCCCGTTTACCCGATTGTTTGGGTTACATCGCAAGCCGCCTGACCCGCGTGCCGCACTTCCGCAATCCAACGATCAGTGGCGGCGGCTTTTGGGGCGCAAGGCTTACCGGGTGCTGCGGCTGGGTGAAACCGAGCGGCCAGGTACTGGCAAACTGCTCAAAGAAAAACGCCCGGGCATTTATCGGTGCCGGGGCTGTGGCAGTAATCTGTTCGATGCTGGCACCAAATTCGATTCCAAAACCGGTTGGCCCAGCTTCTATGAACCCCTAAACCGTGAAAACATCACCGAGTTTGAGGATCACAGCTACGGCATCGTCCGGCGCGAAGTCCGCTGCGCCCACTGCGGCGGCCACCTCGGCCACGTCTTCTTTGACGCCCCCGAAACCCCCACCGGAAACCGCTACTGCCTAAACTCCACCAGCCTCACCTTCACTCCAAGCAAAACCCCCTGAGTCAGAGCTATTTAGTCTGGTTAGGATGATTGGTGTGAACCTCTAGTAAATGAACGATTCCAGGTTTGCCCTCGGTAACGTAGTACCAAATCCGAGCACCACCTGGCAATTCGTATTGGCGTCGAACTTGGCTTACCCCATTAACAGTAACTTTCCCTAATGAGCCTTTTAAGGATTGGCAGCTTTTGTCTTCTCTAATTGGCGCTCTAGTCAAGGCATCCCACGCCTCCGCCAACGCATTAAGCGTTGTTGCTTGCAAATCTCGCCATCCTTTTTCAGCTTTGCTCGTGGCGAACACTAAGCGGTATTCAGTGCGCTTGATAGGCCGAGGAACCAGCGGGTTCTTAACCATGACTAGCTACTAGGCCGCTCAACGGGAATTTCTTCAGTTAGCCAAACGTAATCAGTTTTACCCCAGCCGGCTGCGTGTGCTTCGGCTGTGGACTTCCATGCCTGAATGGCAACATCTAGCGGTGCAAATTTTGCCACCGACGCACAAGCTCTCGCGGTTTTTACAATATCTTCGACGAATTCAGTTTTATCTTCATCTGGTAAGAACTGCACCCATGGGAAGGTGCGAACCAGCCTTATCGTTGGTGCGGACCCTTCATCGCCCGCTAAAACTTCCAGAACACTAGCAACTGCCTCTAAACCAGAGTCCTCGCTCTCAACGAGCGATTTTGGCATCAACACCAGATCATCGCCGTCGCGCCGCGTGATTGTAACGGGGCCGGTTTCTGCGGCTTGCGCTACGGCCTTGCTGTTACGTGAGAGTTCCGAGAATGAAAACCGGGGCCGTCCAATTGAAGGTGCGTACATAACTCAAGCATAACTCTGAATACACTCAGAAGTCAATCGTCGTCCAAAGAGGCCATCAACTCACCGAACGGTACGCCTAGTGCCCACGTTAACGCCCACCATGTGTCAACCCGGCCATCGTTAATCCGGCCACGCCCATTAAGCATGTCCAATACTGCCGTACGGGACAAGCCAGATGCCGTTACCAAATCCTGAATGGAAAGCCCCTTGCTTTCTTTTACTTCTTTTGCACGATGGCGCAGTCGCCGCATATCAACCGTAGGGGGAGGAACTAAACCAAATGGCTTCCCATCGCTAGCCCGCCGGTAAAGGTACGCATTTGACGCCCATCTATCGTCTGTGGGAGCATAAGAATAGAGGGTACGCATTTGCGGACTACTACTAATACTTCTAGATTTCAGCGAGCCGGAGAATACCAAGTAAATGTCGAATCACAGCCCTCAAGCTCTGCTACCTACGAGCGCCGGGTTTTACCCGACGGATGATCCCACCCAATTACGTTATTGGGATGGTAAACAATGGACCAAACGAACAGCGCGCCTCGCAAACCCTTGGGCCAATACGAAAGTAATAGGGAATTTGTCCCGCAAAGCGAGTGATTCTATCCTTAATAAATGCAACGGTAACGAGCGCCCTTGGTTCATTCTTACTTCTAGCGGAGGCGCGGGCACCCTTGTTGCGTTTGATGATCGTTGTTACATCATTAAGACTGGCGTCAAGTCTGGCAGATAGGGTGGTGCCACTGGTGGTGAACGTTCAGCCACATTTTATTATCGGGATATCACCGGAATTGAATATAACTCAGGATTCGTGACAGGTGTCTTGCAGATACTAACCCCGAGCTACGACGGGACACCAAACCGGGACTTCTGGCGCGGATCCTCTTCAAGTCGAAACGCCGATGCTAATAACCCATGGACCCTAACCAATACACTCCCACTAAACAAAGCCGAGTATCAGAGCGCATTGAAGGAAATTAATCAGCTGAAACTACGTATAAGTCACGCGAAACAAGTGAACGTTAGAGTAGTAACAAATCAGCCTCAAGCTCAGGCAGGCATGGCAGATCAAATCGCTAGATTAGCTAAACTTAAGGATGCCGGTGCGCTCACCGAGGAAGAATTCATTGCGGCTAAAAAGAAGATTTTGGGGATCTAGCGATGCTCGAGAGCTTTCGTAAATACCTAATCAATGTTAGTAAATCAGTAAAAGCCGATTCTACGATTAACAGCTACACGAGATGGGTAGCCAAAGTTCGGCAAAGAGAGGGACTATCTTGGGAAACTTTCGCGAATAATATCGATGATATAGTAGTCGATTATGATATCGGTGGCACCAACGAAACTTATGGTTCCGACGGTAATCGCTCGGTCATTAACGCACTAAAGCAGTTTGCAAGGTTTAGCGAGTATCAGGCAGTTGATGATCCGTTACATACTGCAAAATACGCTATAAAGAAAGCCGCAGCCTTAACACAAGAACAGATAGTTGAGCTAAGGTCAACTGCTTCGCCTGGCAGCCTCCTTATAACATTGCGAAATTTCCTAATTGCTGTTGGAGCAGAGAACCCTAAGCTGATGGTCACGATTAATGGCACAGAAATTACAATTAATCTATAGAGACCCTTGCTCCAATTGCATTGATAGATGCTAAAGGTACCTTGAAGCTTCTTTTATTGATAGCGGGGATAGTTGGGATTTGTGGGTGGATATGAACGTGCGGACCCAAGCTGGGTTGGTTTTGCTGTAATCGCGTAGGGCCCAGCCAATCGCTTTGTTGATAAAAAATTCTTTTTGGCCCAGGTTATTCACGATGATGGTTTCTAGGAGTTCGGTATCGGTTTTGGTTTTGCGGCCAAGTTGATGGTCGATGGCGAGGCGGCGCAGCCAAAAATTGCCATCCTTACTCCAAGCTAGCAAAGTTTTGTTTACTTCCTCGTGGCGCAGCGCGATGTCGCCCACAACTTGATCTAAACCATCAACCGTATCCCACCAGCTTTTAGTTACCGCCAAATGTTTAAGCTTAGATATATCATCCGGGCTTAATCTGTGTTTGTTCTTTGTTAAGTAATCTAAAGCTAGGTATTGAAACTCACGCTCGGATTGTTCCCAGCATTCATTAACAAACTCCCAATCAATTGTCGCATTAGCACTTAGTCCTCTAAGAATCTCTCTACTGAGAGATTTGCGCAACGGTGTTTGAATTCCCAGAAATGGGAACTGATCGCGCATATACGCACTCATCTTGACCGCTCGTTCTGGGTCGGCAGCAGCGTGGAAGCGATCGAATATGTCCATCACAAGCGCGCCGTTTCCGTGATGCGGTAGTCGGTTTCTTCAGTCAAGTCGTAATCATCGATTTCTTCCGCTTCGGCAGCATCTACGATGCCGATATCGTCGGGGCTTTCGACAGGCGAGGTCGCCGGATATCCAACGGGCTCAACCGCCGGGGTTTCGTGGGGGTTGGTGCGGAGCAGCGAGCGTTCGCCCGCATCGGGCGACTTGCTCGTCGGCGTTTCGGCGAGTTTACCGCCGACCGCCGTGCCGTCGCCGATGTGGGAATCGTTGAAGATGTGCAGGTGGGGCCAGTTGTGATGCGGTTTGATGCGCACGCTCCAATGTTTGCGTGCCCACATCGAGGCCACCAGGCAAATTGCACCAACCCCAATGGCACCAACCCCGAGAGTCCAGCGGGGTCCGAAGTGTTCCCCCACCCAACCAACAAACAAGGCGCCGAGCGGGGTCACCCCCTGGAACGCCATCATGTACAGCGCCATTACGCGCCCGCGCATTTCCGGGGCGGTGGTGGTTTGCAGCGTGGCGTTAGCCGCCGTCATCATCGTCAGCGAGGCAAACCCGATGGGGATGGTAGCGACTATGTAGGCAAGGTAAGTGGGCATTTGCGAGGCGATGGCGAGCGCGATGGCGAAGCCCGAACCTGCCATCAACATCAAAGCCACCCGGGGCCGTTCGCGCCGCGCCGCCAACAATGCCCCAGATAATGAACCAATGGCCATCACGGAACCGACAATGCCGAATTCCCCAGCACCCATCCCGAATTCAACCCGCGCCATCAAAGCATTGTTAATCTGAAAATTTAGCCCAAAAATAGAAACCACAGCCATAACAATCATTATTAGCACGATGTCGCTGCGGCCTCGAATATATTTCAGCGCCTCAGTTAACTGCCCCGCTGATTTCCCAATGGAAACTTGCGGTTTTAATTCGCTCCGGTTCATAAACATCAATGCCAATACGGTAGCGGCAAAGGTTATCCCGTTGATGATAAATACGATACCTGGCCCCACCCAAGCAATTAGTAACCCGGATATTCCGGGGCCAATTAGCCTGGCGGCGTTAAATGACGCAGAATTCAAACCCACTGCGTTAGGTAATAACTCGCGACCCACTAAATCGGAAACGAAAGTTTGCCTAACCGGAGTATCAATAGCGGTGGCGGTGCCGAGTAAAAATGCCATTACGTAAACATGCCAAAGGCGAATGTACCCGGTTATGGTAAGTGTGCCGAGAATAAGCGCGAAAAGCCCCATTACTGACTGGGTGAAAACTAACAACCTACGCCTCGGCAAACGGTCCGCCAGTACCCCAGCATAAGGTGAAAGCAATAAAAACGGCAGAAATTGCAGGGCAGTTACAACGCCCATGGCCGTGCCAGAGTTTTCCGTGAGCACGGTCAGCACCAGCCAGTCTTGGCCGATGCGTTGCATCCACGTGCCCACGTTCGCCACTAAGGCCGCCCCGAACCAGAGGCGGTAGTTGTGTACCTTTAGCGAGGCGAATGTTGAGGACAAGTGGCTCGACTACCTTACGTCATTCTGCGCGGAACAAAGTGGAGTCGCAGAATCTAGGAGCTGGATGCTGCGACTACGCGCAGCATGACGGGTATTGGGAATGTCAGGTTATAACTGGCGGCCTTTGGCGAGTTTCTTTGCGGCTTGGCGGTCAAGCTTACTCATCTTGCCAGCCCCAATATGTTTTTCGGCGCGGGGTTTACGCTGGCCTAACAATAGGCCCATGCCCGCACCGCATAGCCCACCGATAATGTGGGCGGAGTGGGCAATGTTGGTATCCGTAGTTATCCAAGTAACTACTTCTTGGCCCACATACATAATCAGAATCAAGATCAAGGTAAGCGGGATGCGCCCCTCTTCCATGTTGGTAATGGATGCCAGCAAAATCATCATGAATACCACACCACTGGCGCCTAATAAACCTGTTGGAGTAAACAAAATGTGCAACAAACCGGTAATCAATGCGGTAATAGCAATCATTATCGCCAAGCGGGCGCTGCCGTATTTCTCTTCCAGAATGGGGCCTAAAAGCAAAATCATCATGAAATTGCCCAGGTAATGCTGCCAGTTGGCATGGCCTAATACGTGAGTGAAAAGGCGCAAGTAAGTAATTGGATCAACCCAAGAACCGCGCGAAACCGAGAAGTAGAAGTTGCTATTGCCACCGGTTAGTTGCGCTAAACCCAAAACCGCTAAAGACAGCAGCGCAAAGGTCAACGTGACTGGCGCATTGTATTGAATCCGCTTGATCGGACTGATGCGGGGCTTGGCCGGTACGGCTGGAACTTGACCAGAAAGCGGCCCGGCGCCCACCATCGTGCCACCGCTGGTAGCAGCTACCCCCGCGCCACCAGCCATTCCAGCGCCGACGGGGACCTTGCCCGAAACTGGGTCAGGTGCATCCATAAACGCGGAGTAATCCAACTCCAGGGGTTCTAAATCGTCCAAGCCTGCCATTTGCTAATTCCCAACTGAGCGCTCGACTAACCCTGTCATTCTGCGCGAGCGCAGCGTGGTCGCAGAATCTAGGGCCTGGATGCTGCGACTACGCGCAGCATGACGCAGGTATCGCGGAATAGATTAATCGGCGTTGTCGAAGGGCTTGTTGCCAAACTCCACGCCATCGTTGTCTTTTTCAACCTGTACCGCCAGCGGCTTATCATCGTCAACCGGAATTAACGATAACGTGGTGGCCAGGGTCTCTTTTTGGATCAATGCGCGGTGCGCGTCCAGCTCAGCCAGGCGGTTATCCGGCACAAATACGGTCAACGCAATGCGATCGCCCACATCCAGGCCAGCCTTTTTCCGGGTGTCTTGGATCTCGCGGATGGCGTCGCGGGCGTAACCTTCGGCTTTCAACTCATCAGTCATGGTTAGATTAAACACCGTAAACCCCCCATTCGGCAGCACGGCAGCGGCAAGTTCGCTAACTTCGCCATCGTTCCCGGTATCCGCCACCACCGTTTCCAGGGTATATTCGCCGGGTTCCATTGGCACGATGCCGTCGGCAGTTTCGATTTCAATCACGCCATCGGCATTGGTACGCCACTGGCCAGCCTTGGCGGCTTTGATTACCGCTTGCACTTGCTTGCCCAGGCGCGGCCCCGCAGCGCGTGCGTTCACACTCAGATTTTCCGAGATGCCGAACTTGGCAAACGCCTCGGGCGTGTCTGCCAACAAATCTACTTGCTTCACGTTCAACTCGGATTTGAGCAGATCAACGTATTCAGTCAGCGCATCGGGCTGAGCTACGGCCACGGTCAGGGTTTGCAGCGGTTGGCGCACCCGGATTTGGTTGGCTTTGCGCAGGCTCAGCGCGGTAGTCACAACCTCGCGTACCTCGTCCATCGCCGATACCAGGGCATCATTTTGGAACCCGGCGGTTCCGGCGCAGTATTCCGCGCCGCCGCCTGTCGAAACCCCGAGTTGTGCAGCATCTTTGGTTTCGACTAGCTCAACCGCCGATGATGGCCAATCCTGAAGGTGTACCGAGCGCCCACCCGTTAGGCCGCGCCAAACTTCTTCAGTTTCCAACGGGGCCAAGGGGGCCATTACGCGGGTTAAGGTTTCCAGTACCGTGAATAAGGTGTCAAAAGCGTTTTGATCTTCGGCCCAAAACCGGTCACGTTGCGTGCGCACATACCAGTTAGTTAATACATCCAAAAAGGCACGTACAGATTCACAAGCAGCCGGGATATCATAAACATCTAATTGCTTAGTAACAGCTTTTACCAACTCATCAGTTTTTGCTAGAATATAGCGATCCAGTGACGGTAGAGCAGCAACTTGTTGCGGCTCAATAGCTTTGGCTTGATAACCACTACCACCACCTAAGCGCGCACAACTATTGGCATAAAGCGTGAAGAAGTAGTAAGTAGACCATAACGGCAACAAAACTTGGCGTACCGAGTCCCTAATGCCCTGCTCGGTAACAATTAAGTTACCGCCGCGCAGAATTGGCGAACTCATCAAATACCAACGCATAGCATCAGCGCCATCGCGGTCTAGTACCTCAGAAACATCAGGGTAGTTGCGCAGCGATTTACTCATTTTGGTGCCGTCAGAACCTAGCACGATGCCGTGGCTAACTGCGGTTTTGAAAGCGGGGCGGTCAAATAATGCCGTGGCTAACACATGCAACACGTAGAACCAACCACGAGTTTGCCCAATATATTCCACAATGAAATCACCAGGGTAATGGTTTTCAAACCAATCTTGGTTTTCAAAGGGGTAATGCACTTGGGCATAAGGCATAGAGCCGCTATCTACCCAAACATCCATAATGTCCGCTACTCGCCGCATCGTCGATTGGCCGGTAGGGTCATCCGGATTAGGGCGAGTTAATTCATCAATGTAAGGCCGGTGTAAGTCGGTGACTTTTACCCCAAAATCTTTTTCAATTTCAGCTAAGGAGCCATAAGCATCAACGCGTGGATATTCCGGGTTATCCGATTTCCAGACGGGAACCGGGGTACCCCAAAAGCGGTTACGGGTAATGGACCAGTCCCGCGCATTCGCAATCCATTTACCGAAAATGCCGTCACGAATATAATCAGGAGTCCAAGTGATTTGCTCACCTAATTCCAACATACGATCTTTGATTTTGGTAACTGCCACAAACCAACTGGAAACCCCCATATAGATCAGAGGCTTTTTACAGCGATAACAATGCGGGTAACTGTGGCTGTATTGTTCCCGCTTTACCAAAACGGTGCCAGGGGTTACCGAACCCACTGCTACCTCATCGGGCGCAATACCTTTACTGGCTGCTGCCCCACTATCCAAAAATACCCGGTTTTTTAGGTGGTCTAAAACTTGTGCGTTAGCGTCAAATACTTGCGCACCTAAATAATCAGTTACTGGGAATTGGAAACAACCATCGGGGCCAACCGGCATAACCGCATCAACCCCATTAGCATCAGATACTAATTTGTCATCTTCACCAAAGGCGGGGGCAATATGCACTAACCCAGTACCATCTGAGGTAGTAACAAAATCACCAGTTACCACTTTAAAAGCATTTGGTTGGTCAGTGAAATAGCTGAACGGCGGCTGATAAGCAGTACCGGCTAATTCGGCACCGGTTAAGCGACCGACAATTTGGTTTTCGATTTTAAAGCCACCCTGCGCGGAGTCGCAGGGTCCAGCCGCTAGATTCTGCGTCTGCGGCTCATCCAAGCCTTGCGCAGAATGACGAGCGGAGCTTTCATCAAGTAATTGCGGGCTGTACTTATTTAGCAAATCGGCAGCCAGAATGTAACGCTCTACCGAACCCGTAGGCTTGGCGCTTTCTACCACTACATAATCCACCTCGGGACCGGCAGCTACCAGCAAGTTCGCCGGTAAAGTCCACGGCGTAGTGGTCCAAATAACTAGTAAATCACCGGGCTTTACCACACCATTGCCAGATGACATTGAGTTAGGGGCGCCAGTAACTCGGAAACCTACGGTAATGGCAGGGTCTTGCCGGTCTTGATATACCTCATCGTCCATGCGTAATTCATGGTTGGATAACGGAGTTTGATCATTCCAGCAGTAAGGCAAAACGCGGAATCCCTCATAAACCAGGCCCTTATCCCATAACTGCTTAAAACCCCAAATTACCGATTCCATGTATTCCAAATTCATGGTGCGGTAGTCGTTATCAAAATCTACCCAGCGGGCCTGGCGCGTAACGTAATCTTGCCATTCGCGGGTGTACTTCATGACGGATTGGCGGCAAGCTTCGTTAAACTTATCTACGCCAAGTTCTAAAATTTCTTCTTTGGTTTTAATCCCGAGTTGGCGCATGGCTTCTAATTCGGCCGGTAAACCGTGAGTATCCCAACCAAATCGGCGCTCCACGCGCTTACCCCGCATCGTCTGATAACGCGGAATAACATCTTTGGCATAACCCGTTAATAAGTGGCCATAGTGCGGTAAACCATTAGCGAAAGGCGGCCCGTCATAAAACACAAACTCATTCGAACCGTCTTCGCCCGCCGGGTTTTTAGCAACAGACGCGCGGAAAGTATCATCAGCAGCCCAGTACGCCAACACGCCTTCTTCAACTGAAGGCAGGTGCGGGCTGGCTGGAACCGGTTCGGAACGATGCAGAGGGTAGACCACGGCGGCTATCCTAGCAGCACTCTGAGACACGATGTTGCGGCCTCTGGTCTCCCGGCGCACTGTCACTTGCCACCAAGCATCGGAAACGATCCGCGTCTGCGGCCAAAATCTAACGAATTAACAATGCCAAACATCTAGGTTCTGATTTTTTTGCTTAGCCGCCCGCCGAGCTGCTTTCACAGCGATCCGCTTGGGCCGGGTGCCTTTCATGCATAGCCAGCACTCGTGCGAATGGGATACTCTACGATCTGGTGCTTTGCGAATCACCGGAACCCGCCCGCCGTTACCCTCGCTTATTTGACGGTACGCCTCATAGAAATTACGCTTCAATGACCTCGACACAGCCACTCCCAACCGACTCCGCCCAAAAGGCGAAGATATGCACTTTAGTATTCGTACCCCGCCCCGTCAAGATGTGGTTTAATTTAGGGTATGCCGTACGTGACGTTTAAAAATCTGGACCGCGCCAAAGTTGCTCAAATTGCCGATTTGACCATTGCTAAGTTAGTTGAAGCGAGCGGCGCGCCCAAAGAGGCATTTCGGATTTATGAGGGTGGCACGCTGGTGGCCAGCGGCGATGGTGCCGATTCTGTGCTGGTTGAAGTGAAAATGTACCCGCGCCCAGCAGATCAAATGGTCAATATGGCCCAAGCACTGCACGATGCTGTAAACACCGTGGAACCGGCAGAAGTACACGTGATATTCTCCAACATTTCCGGTTTCGAATACCATTACAAAAACGGCCACCAATACCGCTAATAAGCAAATAAGCACAAGTAACATGGGAACGGCACTAATCACGGGGGCGTCATCTGGCATCGGCCTGGAGTTCGCGCGGCAATTGGCGGGGGCTGGGCACAACTTGGTGCTGGTTGCCCGCAATGAGACACGTCTAAATGAGGTGGCTGACACGCTGCGTAGAGACGCTGGCGTTAAAGTTGAGGTGCTGCCTGCCGATTTAAGCGAACCTGCGGACCTGGCTAGAGTGATTGCTAGGTTACGGGTTAAGTCTGCAGCACCGATGTTTGATGGCGAAACCACAAGGCAAATTCAGGCCCCTATTGATTTACTGGTAAACAACGCCGGATTTGGCACCGCGCAACCTTTAGTTGGCGGCGACATTGACAAAGAAATCAACGCCATTAATGTGATGATCACGGCCGTGATGGTGTTGTCCCAAGCTGCCGCCGAGGCGATGGTGGAGCGCGGGCGGGGCGCCATCGTGAATGTCGGCTCCATTGCGGCGTTGACTACCATGGGCACGTATTCGGCGGCAAAGGCGTGGGTGCGCACATTTACCGAAGCTTTGGCGGCGGAGCTAAGAGGCACGGGCGTGACTGCCACCGTGGTGGCGCCGGGTCTGACGCACACCGAGTTCCACGAGCGCAGCGGTATGCGCACCGACAACTTCCCCGCCATCGGCTGGCTGGACGCCCAGCAAGTGGTAGGCGAGGCATTGGCCGACGTGCGCCGGGGTGCAGTCCACTCCACCCCATCTTGGAGGTATAAAGCGGTCGCGGCGGGGTTGCGCGCCGCCCCCAGGTCGGCAATCCGGGCTCTCGGAAATACTGAGTTTAGCCGCCAACCCGTGAATTAGTTTAGCGTTCTTAAGGCACATCCATGTTGATACACTCGGCGGGTCATTCCGGCGGTTGAGCGGTCGCGCGGCATGTCACGCGAAGTCGAAACCATAGGGACGGCAAGTAGGAATGCCAGCGGGTAAATTTACATGAACCCACTGCGTTCTTTACTGCCCGATGGTGAACAAGCGTTCGCGATGCGAAGGCTTTATTTCGTTTTGTCCGATGGCAAATTTACGATGATGCACATGGCCGATGGCAACTATAGCAACCTGGGAGCACCCGACTCCGCACACCCTGTTAACCCTGGTAACGCCCAGGATGTTTACAAAGACGTGGGCCGGAGCGTCAATTTCACTGTGCTTAACTTGAACCGCAAAGATCAAAATGATGAGCGCGCTCGGATCGAAGAGTTTATTGATCGCTCCCAAGCTATTATCCGGTCTTTACGGATTAGGGATGATAAAGCGCACTTATTAGTTGCCATTGGGTTTTCCAGCTCGGCTTGGGATTACTTGTTCCCGGGCGCGCCTAAACCTAAAGAATTAGAAGAATTCAAAACCATTGCAGCCAACGGCTACACTATGCCTGCAACCGGGGGCGATATCTTTTTGCATGTGCGGGCCCGGTCAGAAGATGTAGTTTTTGAATGCATGTCTCAATTTATGCAATTCTTACGACCCATCACATCTGTGCTAGACGAAACTCACGGTTTTAGGTACTTAGAGGGCCGCGCCATCATCGGGTTTATTGATGGTACCGAAGCACCATCTGGCCCCGACTCCCCGCCCTGGGCCATTGTGGGCGATGAAGATGCCGAATTCACTGGTGGTTCATATGCGTTTTTGCAAAAGTGGATTCACAACATGGCATTTTGGGAGAACTTATCTACCGATGAGCAAGAAAAAGCGGTGGGGCGCCGCAAGTATTCAGATTTAGAACTTTCGGATGATCAAAAAGCCCAAAAACCGATGGCGCATAACCTGGCTTCTAAGCTGGAAATTGGTGATGAAGAAATCAAAATCATTCGGATGAATGTGCCATTCTCTTACCCCGCATTGAATCAAAACGGCACGATGTTTATTGGTTATTCCCAACACTGGGAACACACCAAAGCCATGTGCCAACAAATGGTAGATCGGCAAGATTACCTGCTAACTTTCTCCGAAATCAAAACCGGGCAGTTATTCTTTGTCCCGTCCCGTGGCCTGCTAGACAAAATGGCAGGCGGCGAATTCGCCCCGAACTCCCCAGAACCATATGACACCCAGATGAAGCCCAACCCCACCTAGTCCTGACTGTTTGTGCCGTCGCGACCGATTATGGGCGCGCATTTCATAGAGTGCAGCGATTAGGTGGCTTTCGCGTAGTAAACGGCGGTTTCGCCGTAGGTTTTGGTGGCGGTTAGGTTCATACCGTTCGGCAGTGTTGGCGGCGGGGTGCGGGAACCGCGCTCAACTACGATGGTGGCACCGGGTACTAGCAACCCGGTGCGCACTAAGTTCTCTAGCACTTTAGTCAAATCGTTTTCTGGGTAGTTGTATGGCGGATCCAGAAACACCAACGTGATGGCCCGCTTGGCATTTTGTTCAGCTAAGGCTGCTGCTAATTCTGGGTTTTGTTGGGCATTAGGGATGGCGAGGCGTAGGTTCGGGGCGGTTAGGCCACCAGCGCGGCTCATTGCGGCGGTGTAGCGGATGGCGTCATCGGTGGCCACGCGTGCCCGGCCAGCAACTCCCAGAGCTTCGATGTTTTTTTGCGCCGTGGCTGTGGCTTTTTTAGATGAGTCTAGTAAAACCGCTGACTTGGCACCGCGCGAAATGGCTTCGAGACCTAAAGCGCCCGAACCGGCAAATAGGTCTAGCACTTGGGCGCCTTCGAGTACATCATCGTGCATTAGCTTGGAAAAAATTGCTTCCCGTACCCGGTCAGACGTAGGCCGGGTGCCACTAGCTGGTACTTCGATGACGCGGCCGCCAAACTCGCCGCCGATGATTCGGGTCATAAGCTGGACCACCTCTTCGTGCTTTGTGGATGCTGCTACTGCGCGCAGCCTGATGTGGACTTTTTGTTAACTCTTAACAAGATTAGCTTGTTGGGTTTCGCTTAGGGTAGTTATTGCCTCGTTTAGGGCGGGGTGGGCTGTTAGTTCCGGGTCATCCTTGAGCAATTCGGAAGCATAAATGCGGGCTTTTTCCAGAATATCGCCATCTTGGGCCACGCGGAGCAACTTTAATGAGCTGTTGCGCCCGGACTGTTTGGTGCCAAGCACATCACCCTCAGCGCGCATGTTCAAGTCCGTTTGCGCCAAGATGAAGCCGTCATTAGTCTCGGCCACGGCTGCTACCCGCTGCCCCCCGGTGCTTTCGGGGTGTGCCGAGGTCATCAACAGGCACAGCCCCGGGTCTTTACCACGCCCGATGCGGCCCCGGAGCTGGTGCAACTGCGAAATACCGAACCGATCCGCATCTAGCACCACCATTACAGTGGCCTCAGGAATGTCAACGCCAACTTCGATCACGGTAGTAGCCACCACTATTGGCGTTTCGCCTCTGGCAAAGCGCAGCATGGCGGCATCTTTTTCATTAGCCTTCATTTGCCCATGAATCGCCTCAATCGGAATACCTTTAAGCACCGGATTAGCCTGCAAATCCGCCAATACTTTATTAACGCTTGCTAAATCTGATTCTTCACTTTCGATGATGCGCGGGCAAACTACAAACACTCGATGCCCCTGTTTAACCTCTTCGGCCACACGCTGCCAAGTACGTTCTACCCAACGTTTATTATCAGTATGCACCACATAACTTTGGATGGGTTGGCGCCCAGGGGGCATATCCCGCAGTTCCACCACATCTAAATCGCCAAAAGCAGTGAGCGCAATAGTTCTGGGAATTGGGGTAGCAGTCATTACCAACAAATGCGGGTTATTACCTTTAGCCCTTAGTTTATCGCGTTGTTCAACTCCAAAACGTTGCTGTTCATCAACAACTACTAAACCTAAATCGAAAAACTTTACTTTATCTTCTAATAAAGCGTGCGTGCCGACTAATAATACAGGTTCACCCGATATAGTTGATAACAAGGCTTTACGCCGCTCTGCGGTAATCGAGGAGCCAGTTAATAACTCAACACTCACTTCTGGGGCGGCGGCGAATGGTCCTGGTTTCGCCATCGGGCCTAGTAACTTGGCAATGCTGCGGGCATGTTGCTGGGCCAGGATTTCCGTGGGTGCTATTAACACCGCTTGGGTGCCCGCGTCTATGGCCTGCAACATCGCCCGTAGCGCGATCACCGTTTTGCCGCTGCCAACCTCGCCCACCAACAGGCGCTGCATCGGCACGGTTTGCGATAAGTCATTGCTTAAGATTTCGCCGATGCGTTGCTGACCTGCGGTTAGTTGGAATGGCAGCTGCGCGTCGAACTTTTGGAGGCGGGACTGCTTCGCGTTTTCCCGTGGTTTCGAGACGCGCTGCTCCTCAACCGACGGGGCATTGAGCGAGGGAACGGGGAGGAGGCGGCGTTTGGTAGTTTTGGCTTCTTGCTGGCGTTTTTTAGCTAAGGCGGCTTGGAGCACTAAAGCCTCTTCAAACCGGAAGCGTGTCCGCGCGGCCTGCCATTGGGATTCGTTTTCCGGACGATGCAGGTATTCAAATGCCGTTGCTAACGCAGTTAATTTTTCTGCTTGCAGGATGGCGCTCGGGATTGGGTCAGAAATAGAATCTAGGTTTAACTGGTTAAGCACTTCTGTGATTGCAGCTTGGATTACCCAGGTTGGGGTTTTGGCATTAGCACGATATAAGGGAATCGGTTTGGTAGCTTGCAATTTAACATCAGATTCACTTTCGCCATCACTAACCAGCGAATAATCCGGGTGCGTTAATTGCTGAGTTGAATTAAATTGCGAAACTGTGCCCGTAAAAATGCCTTGGGTTCCTGGCGTTAATTCTTTTAAACGGTAAACAAGTTTTTCGCGCGCCTTACCAAAAAAAGTTAAACCTAACTGGTGAGCGCCATCGGTAATAGCCGCGACTAAACGATAACCACCATTGGCATTGGCTAGAACCTGGGCCGAAACTACTTCGCCAAAGACTGAAACGTACTCCCCCACGTCCAACTGCTCAATGGCGAGTTGTTTGCCCGGGTCAGCATATTTTCGTGGGTGATAACTCAATAAGTCATTAACCGTATGCAAGTCAAATGCCCCTAGTTGTTTCGCGATGCGGGGCGCTAAAGCATCAGATAACGGGGCTGACAGATTAATGGAGTTTTTGAGAGAGAGTGGATTTACAAGGTCTTGCGTGCTGGCCGCAGAACGACATGTAGGGGTAGATTCGGCGGCATCGTCGAAAAGGGACGGTTCAGTTGGCATCGGGGCGCTCCGTGGCCCAATGGATCACGGGGTCGCGGTCGCTGCGCTCAATCACTACCAACTCCGCCCCAGCGGCTTCACATTGTTCCCGTGCGGCTTCCAACGCCATCGGGGGTTCCTGGACCGGCACAGCAGCCACCACCAGCCCCGAGCCAATCGCCTCAGCAATCACCCCAGGCAACCCGGTAGGTTCTAAACCAGTATCGGCGCAGACTAAGCGGGCAAAACATTCCCGCACCGCATCAATCTCAGTGCCAGCACTGACTTGATCCCCCGCTACCATCAACAACAACGCCTGGGCAGCCGCATTGTCTGGCCCCAAAATCAAATCGGTGGGGTACGTCAAGCCAGCCGAAACCGCTGCGACATCGCCGGGCGCAGCCAGCACGATGTTAGCCGTAGTGGGCGAGGCTTTAACCGCGCTGATCACATCATCGGACACGGGCGTGCCGCCACTCGGCACCAGCACCACGGCCCCGCCGCGCGCATATTCGGCGATCAAAGCAGGGTCATTAGTAGTTACCCATAGGTTTAAATCGCCAGCGGGCACAGCCAGGTGCCGTACCTGAATCGCCGCCACCACGCCTTTTTGGCGCCAGCGGTCAATCAACTGCAAAGCCGCGCTTAGGTCAGAAACATGAACATGGCTATGCCATTCAGAATCTTTAGTGGCATCACCGACAGCCAAACCACCCACTACCACCACGGAATTGCCAATCTCGGCAAGTTCACGGCGCAGTTGCGCGGCTACCTGGCCGGTTTCGAACTCTTTGGCACCTGCCGGGCGGCGCAGGGTGAACATGACTTCAAAGCCATCTTCATCAGCGTCATCGCCCTCTTGCCAGCCCCCATCTTCCGTGGCACCGAGCTGGCCGGGATCGCTGCCGGTATCGGCCTCAAATGGATCAAAGCCAAGTTCAATGTTGGCAATGTTATTGCCACCATTTAATACCTCTTTGAGGGCACCCAGCACTAGTACCAAACCGCAGGCGCCAGCATCGTCCACCCCAGCCCTTGCCAACGCGGCCAAGATGGTAGAAGACTTTTCCGCCGCTGCCCGCGCCGCTACTAACGCGGCTTCTACAGTTTGCGAAACTTCCCCATTCGGAGCCGAGTCACTGGCACCATCGGCAGCGGTCCCATCGGCAGCAGCTTGCGCCGCAGTTAATATGGTACCTGGGGCAGGCTTGGCTACGGCATCGTGCGCAGAACTGGCGGCTTGCTGCAAAGCCTCGGCAACGGAATCAGATTTTTGAAACGACTGGGCAAAACCGCGCAACCATTCACTCAAAATTACCCCGGAATTTCCACGCCCCGCCCGCAAAGCCCCTTGCGCCGCCACGGCCAATAATTGAGACGCTGTGGCACCATCGGGCACCTCAGCAATGGCCACCGCCGCCCCGCGCATACTAGCCGCTAAATTGGACCCGGTATCCGAATCGGCGACTGGGAAAACATTCAAGCCGTTCAGCATTTCGGCGTTATGGCTCAACACCTCCGCTGCCAGCGCAACCCACTGGCGGATGATGCCAGCAGTTAAGCTACTAGCAGTTAAACTCTGAACCATGGCTAAAGCCTAGTTTTGACATCGGACAAAATTGCGAATGTCCGTTTGTGATTGGTTTTTGGCCATCAAGGTGACACCGAGGCCCGATGTTGGGTAGTATGTAGCGGTTGCACGCTGGCGCTAATTAGGCGCCACCGAGCTTAAGGTTTTATTCCGCGCTGTGAAGCGCAACTAGTTTACAGGAGAACTCAACGTGGCTGCTACATGCGACGTCTGCGGCAAAGGCCCAGGGTTCGGCAATAATGTTTCGCACTCTCAAGTAAAGACCAAGCGTCGCTGGGATCCGAACATCCAGCGCGTGCGCGCCATGATTTCGGGCACCCCCAAGCGCGTTAACGTTTGCACTTCATGCTTGAAAGCAGGAAAAGTCGAAAGGGCTGCTCGCGCCTAATTGCTTAAAACGTAAGGGCTAGTCACAAAAGTGACTAGCCCAATTCGTTTATACCCCAAATTCGTTTATCCTAGCGATGAGCTGCTAGGCACGACCAAAGCGGCGTGTACAAAAAAGGTACACGAGCGACGGGAGAAACGACGCAGATCGCCCTAGAGTAAGCGAATTTACCTTAGGCCGATGGGGCGCTCAAGTGCCAATTGGATTAGCTCGTCGATTAGCTGCGGGTATTCGATACCGCTGGCCGCCCACATGGCGGGGTACATGGAAATGGGCGTAAAGCCTGGCATGGTATTGATTTCGTTAACAATTACCTCACCATCGGGGGTCACAAATACATCAACCCGGCTTAAGCCTTCACATTCCAACGCTTCAAAAGCTTCGATGGCGGTTTGGCGGACTTTTTCAATGGTCTCAGGCGATAATTTAGCCGGAATCTGCAAAGTTACATCGCCCTCACCCAAATACTTGGATTCAAAATCATAAAAGTCAGCGCCCGCAACAACTACTTCACCAGGCAACGAGGCCCGCGGTAACTCATCACCATGGCTCCCCAATACCGCACATTCAACTTCTTGGCCCACAATGCCTTGTTCGATAATCACTTTGGGGTCAGATTTATGCGCCAATTCCATGGCAGCATCTAACTCATCCAATGAAGTAATGCGGGTGATACCAATTGAACTACCGGCCCGGGCAGGCTTAACAAACAATGGGAATTGCAAACGCTCAATCCGCTTTAACACGCCATCTTTATTGGTTTTCCAATCACGCGCGGTAACTACCTCATAAGGCCCTACCTTAAGGCCAGCAGATTCAAACACTACCTTCATATAATGCTTATCCATGCCAGCAGCCGAAGCAATTACCCCACAACCTACATAAGGAATATCGGCTAATTCCAATAAACCTTGCAGCGTGCCATCTTCACCAAACGGACCATGCAATACGGGGAATACCACATCAATTTGACCCAATACCTCCGGCACGCGGTCGGGCCAAACTTCTTGCAAAGTGTGGTTAGCATCCAACAATGAAAGCATTACTTCACCTTCAGAAGTGGCAACTACCTCAGGTAATTCATCGCCTTCTAAGTTGGAACTCAATAAAGCCGGGTCAGGGATAATCCATTGCCCATGCTTAGTAATGCCAATCGGGATAACGTCATACTTTTCTTTATCAATTGCGCCCATTACGCCGCTAGCAGTGACCACCGAAATAGCGTGTTCGCTGCTACGCCCGCCAAATAACAAGGCCACGGAAGTTTTGCCGCCCTCGCCACTACCTGTTTTAGCCGGAGTTTTGGCATCGGGGTCAGTCTTGGCACGCTTACTTGCGGCATTCACTTGGCCAATGGCGGAGGGCAACGTATCCTTTTTCACCCTGCTAAACCTACTCAGGTTTGCGCCATCTAACTACTTAACCCGCAGGCTTCGGAGAAAACCCGCTAAATATCACAAATAGAATTCGGTGCGCCGTCTGCCGTTTGCGCCTGGGGATTATTACACCCTCACAGTGGTACAGCGCACCTGCCACACTAGTATACTTCGCTTTGATGGAAACGGTGATTTTGCCCGATGATAAGGCGGGGGTGGAGTACGCAGCCAGTCTGCTGCAAGCGGGTGAACCAGTGGCTTTGCCAACCGAGACCGTTTATGGGCTAGCTGCCAACGCCCTAGACCCAGTTGCGGTGGCAAAGATTTACCAAGCGAAAGGCCGCCCATCAGATAATCCGTTGATTGTGCATGTCACAGGTATTGAGCAAGGAGGCGAGCTAGCGGCGGAAATTCCGCAAAAGGGCCTGGAACTAATGCAAGCGTTTTGGCCCGGTCCGCTCACCATCGTCGTTCCGAAAAACCCTGTAATACCCGGCATAACTACCGGCGGGCGGCCCGATGTTGGTCTACGTGCCCCGGCGCACCCCGCGTTCCAAGCGGTGCTGCAGGCTGCGCAACTCCCCCTAGCAGCACCATCGGCCAACGTAGCCGGGCGGCCCAGCCCCACCACGGCGCAACATGTTCTTCAGGATATGAATGGCCGCATCCCCGCAATTCTGGACGGTGGGCCTTGCGCAGTTGGGGTGGAGTCAACGGTGGTTTCGGTAACTGGCACTATCCCTGTCTTGCTAAGACCCGGTGGTGTTTCGTTGGAGCAGTTGCAAACCGTGGTTGGGCCCGTCATCGTCGATGCTGCCGTTACAGCGCAAATGGAGGCTGGCCGCTCCCCCGGCGCTCCCGGCATGAAATACCAGCATTACGCCCCGCGCACGCCCCTGACGCTGATCACTGGCCCCATCGCGCACCAAGTTGAAATTGTGCGCGCCGCCAGCGCAGACCGAGCGACAGCGGAACAAGCGGGCGAGGCGCTCCAGCGTCTTTGCCCGTTGACGCAGCCAGCGGGAGGCCAAGCCTGCGTTGGCGGTTCAGTCGGGGTATTGTGTTTCGACGATGATGCCGCCTTGTTCAGCGGTTTACCGCACATCACTTACGGGCCTAGGCACGATGCCGCCGCGCAAGCCCAACAATTATTTAGTGCGCTACACCAAATTGACAGCTTAGGTGTTTCGCAGGTCTACGCCCAAATCTCGCCTTCCCAAACCGGAGTGTTTTTAGCCGTACGCAACCGCCTGCTAAAAGCCGCCGGGCATCGCATCATCGAACTTGCTTAAGCAGGCGTGGCGATGGCCCAATTTGGTTCAGTTTGGTGAAACATTAAGGTTATGGTTCGGTTTGGAGCTGGAATTGGCAAAACTCTGGGTTCACTTGTTTTGGCATTAGGGTTGGCAGCGTCAGTGAGCGGGTGCGATGCGGCCGCCGCGCTGCGCCATGAAGATGACGTAGCCCAATCGGTTGTTGATAACGAAGCCCAGTCCGTAACTAATGGCGGCGCGGCTTCGGCTGGCGAGCCTGGCAATCAGCATTGGACTGATAAAGAAGTTGCCAACACCCAATGCGGCGATGCGGAGCAAACCCTCACGGGCGTACGGGTGGGCAGCCACGAGGGCTTTGACCGAGTTGTGTTTGACTTCTCGGACGATACTTTGCCCTGCTACCGAGTATTCTTTGATCCCAACCCGCAACAAGATGGCTCGGGCAACCCCGTTCACCTGGGCAGCAACTACCAAGCCCTGCGCGTTGAAGTCAGTGGCTTAGGCCCTGAATTCCCCACCATTCCACCGGGGTTCTCTTCCCAGCTTAGTGGGCCTGCCGTATCTTATGCTTTCTTCGATACCTTCTTTGAAGGCGTAGCCACCAACTTTATCGCGGTGCGCGGTGGGTCGGCCCAATTCTCGGTAGAGTTTTTGCCCGGCAAACTGATTGTTGACGTACGCACCGCCACCACCTAAAAATCTGGTACAAGGGCGCGGCTTTACGCTGGCTGCGAATTGCGTAGCCTGGTTTTCGAGTTTCAACTAAACTAATGGGACTGACTTGGACTAGGTTTGGAGCCCATTATGCTGATTAACACTAAGCACATCGTGATGTTCGATGATGCTGCCAATGACTTTGGCCGGATTGCCAACATGGTTGATGACGATGGCGCCGTGCTGATTATCAAAGATGGGCGCCCCGCTTACGCCGTGGTTCCGTTCGATGAGGTACAAGAGGCTGAACGCCCCGCCAGCGGTTCGACCCCCAAAGTTGCGGCAACCGATGGGCCAAAATGTGGTTGTGGCAAACCGCAAAGCCAATGCGGCTGTGGTGGGCACGGCGGCGCCGGTGGTGGCTGCGGTGGCCATGGCGGTCATGGTCATAACCACAGTGGGCACTCTCATGGTGGGCAAGCTGGCGGTGAGCCGCGCACGGAAACCCGCCCGGCTGGCCCCGGCTTTGGTGGACCTTTTGGTGACACCGGGTTCGGCGGGCCATTCTTTGGCGGCAGCGCTGGCCGCACTTTCGCGGAACACTTTGGCCACGGCGGCGATGCTGGCCACCTGCACCACGACACCGAGCAAGCTAGCCCCGATAACGATTGGGACTTTGAGTTCCATGCCGGGCGCGGATTTGACCCCCTATTCCAAGGTGGCCCCAACTTCTCAGTTGATGAGTTCATCGGCAAGATGCCACCCGAGATGGTTGAGGCTGGCAAGCGCTTTGTTTCCCAACTCAGCCCGCTGATCGGACTCTTCGGTTCTGGCGCAACGGCAACTCCCGCCGAAAACCCTGAAGACAGGTAGCATTTAACTAAATGGCCGCCCCTAACCGGGCGGCCATTATCATTTAAGACAGTTGGTAGAAAGCGTCAGATAGGGTACAGATACAAGGCGCGACCGAAGCGTAGTGGCCAAATAGGCCATGAGCGCAGAGAGCAACGAAGTAGATGTGCCCTAGGTGATGCTTTATACCCCTTCGGCTTTGCGCGGGCGGTTAAGCAGTTGAGGCCCAAGTTCGTCAATCTTGATCTCGCCGGTTAGTACGCCTACAACGGCGGCAGTAATGGGCATTTCGACCCCCAGGCTATCGGCTAGAGCGAGTACTGATTCAGATGACTTTACGCCTTCAGCCACGCCGCCAGAGGCTCCCAATGCATCTTCTAGGCTCATGCCTTTACCTAAGCGTTCACCGAGGGTGTGGTTGCGGCTGAGTGGTGAGGCGCAAGTAGCGGTTAAGTCACCCATGCCAGCCAAGCCCTGGAACGTGGCAGGTTTGGCGCCCATGGCCATGCCTAAGCGAGTCATTTCAGCCAAACCGCGGGTGATTAATGTGGCAATAGTGTTCCACCCAAACCCAGCGCCAAAGGCGATTCCCACGGCCAAAGCGATTACGTTCTTGATGGCGCCGCAAAGTTCCACGCCAATTACATCGTCGTTGGTGTAGGGCCGGAAATAGGAGTTTTGGCAAGCATGCGCCACAAATTCCGCTGCCTCAGGGTTAGTGGAGGCAACTACTGTGGCGGCAGGCTGCTCGGCGGAAATCTCACGCGCTAAGTTGGGCCCAGAAATCGCTACTACCCGGTCGGAAGGCAAGTGTAAAGCCTCTTCCGCAACTTGAGACATCAGCTTGCCAGTGCCCAGCTCAACGCCCTTCATCAAACATGCCACGATCGCATCCGGTTCAATCAAGGATGCCATCGGTTCTAGGGCTTTGCGGGCCACTTGAGATGGGATTGCCAACACCACTAATTGCGCGCCAGCCAGCGCTGCGACTGGGTTTGAGGTGCCCTTGATGTTTTCCGGCAAATCAACGCCAGCTAAAAACTGCGTATTGCGGTGGTTTTCATGCACATCATGAGCCACCTCATGCTCACGCGCCCACAAGCGAACCTCCGGGCAGCCCGCATCGGACAGCACCTTGGCAAAAGTGGTGCCCCAGGCACCGCCACCAATTACCGCTGCCACAGGTTTGGTGGGGTCTACCACGCGCTCTGCCATCGTTGCCTCTTCTCTGATTCTGCGTCTGCCTCGCTGCGCTCCTTGCGCAGAATGACGGTATTTAGCGTTTAGGGCCTTTGCACTGGTGGGTAGGTGTGCTGTTTCTTTTTGTATTCCGGGTGCAGTTTCAAATCAAACCTAGGTTTAGGCGGCGTACCCCCACGCACCTCACCCACCAACTCACTGATGGCATCCATGATCCGCGAGGTAGCCTCATGCAAAACCTCGGCAGTGATTTCTTTGCCATACAAATCGGCTAGGTCAACGGGAGGCCCAGCTTTGATCCGTACAGTTTTGGGCGGGAACGGTTTGAAAACTTTGCTGTACCGGCCGAGCACATTTACCGCGCCCCATTGCCCCACCGGGATAACCGGAACATGGCTGGTCAAAGCCAAGCGCGCTACGCCCGTTTTGCCTTCCATCGGCCATAAATCTGGGTCACGGGTCAAGGTACCTTCGGGGAATATCGCTACGCAAGCACCCTCGCGTAGCAATTCAGCGGCAGCATCCAAAGACTCGGCGGCTTTATCTGAACCTCTATCCACCGGAATCATGCCAGCAGACTTCATTAAGTTTTTAACAATGGGGGTGTTGAACAAACTGCGCTTTGCTAAAACCCGAGCATGGTAACCATTGCGGAGCAAAAAGTCCGTGAAAGTTAGCGCATCAAAATCGCTCACATGGTTAGCAGCGGCAATAAAGCCACCAGTTTTAGGTAAGTATTCCGTTCCAGCAAAGCGATAACGCACCATCGGCGCCATCAAACCTTGAGTCAGCGAGGCCAACGCCTTGCCAGTGGGCGAGGGTGGGAACGCGCGCTGCGGCCGGGGCAGTGGTGGAACGGAAGTTGTCACAATTTAGCCTTCCTCTATGTCAGCATCAAGGGCGGCGAGCTTCTCACGGAATTTCTCATACCCTCGGTCTATCAGCTTAATACCCCTAACGGTACTGCGCCCATCAGCGGCCAAGGCGGCAATCAAGTGCGAGAAACCACCACGGAGGTCAGGCACGGTAATGTCTGCTGGATGCAACGGCGTAGGCCCAGAAATGACGGCTGAGTGCCGGTAGTTGCGCTGCCCAAACCGGCAAGCACGGTTACCCAAGCACTCGCGGTAAATCTGAATGTTAGCGCCCATTTTAATGAGCGCATCAGTGAACCCAAAGCGGTTTTCATAAACCGTTTCATGAACGATGGAAAGGCCATTAGCTTGGGTTAATGCCACAACTAAGGGCTGCTGCCAGTCCGTCATAAAGCCTGGGTGTACGTCGGTTTCCATGAAAATGCCGTGCAAGTCACCGCCGGGGTGATAGAAGCGAATGCCATCATGTAACACCTCAAATTTGCCACCGACTTTGCGGTAAACGTTGAGGAACGTCATCATCTCGGCCTGGGTGGCGCCCATCACGGTGATGTCACCTTTAGTGGCCAGCGCAGCCGAAGCCCAAGATGCCGCCTCAATGCGGTCAGCCAAGGCGCAGTGAATGTAGCCTTCCAGCTTATCCACGCCCTCAATCCGGATTACCCGGTCGGCATCAACGTTAATAATGGCACCCATCTTTTGCAGAACGGCAATTAGATCCAAAATTTCTGGCTCAACTGCGGCATTGGAAAGCTCAGTAATGCCCTCGGCCATCACGGCGGCGAGTAGCAACTGTTCCGTGGCGCCCACGGAAGGGTATTCCAGGGCAATTTTGGTGCCTTGCAGGCGCTTAGGAGCTTTCAAATGAATGCCATGCTCGGTTTTTTCAACCGTGGCACCCATTTGACGCAGAATTTCTAAGTGGTAGTCAATGGGGCGGTCGCCAATCGCGCAGCCGCCCAGGTCCGGGATAAAAGCCTCACCCAAACGGTGCAGCAGCGGGCCACACAGCAAAATCGGGATACGGGATTGGCCAGCGTGGGCATCAATTTCAGTTACACCTGCGGATTCCACCTTGGAGGGATCCATGTGAATCACGCCAGCTTCAACATCGTAATCGACTTTGACGCCATGCAACCCCAGCAGCCCGGATACCACGTGAACGTCTTTAATATCCGGCACGTTTTTAAGCACGCTGGGAGTCTCACCCAGCAGGGCAGCCACCATCGCTTTGGAAACAAAGTTCTTGGCACCGCGCACGTTGATGGTGCCCTTGAGAGGGCGCCCGCCATTTACGTAAAGAATGTCCGTCATCGTAAATCCTTAGGGTATGAATTTTTTTCTGCTCAGAGTAGACTATTACGAAGCGATAACGTAATCGGGAATCGCCTCGCCCAGTTTTGGGCGACCTGGATCACAACGGTCTCAATGAGGAGATAAACACTATGCCTGACAACTACCTAAACACCCTGTACGCGACGGTTTTGCATCGTAACCCAGGGGAAACCGAATTTCACCAAGCTGTACGTGAAGTTTTTGATGCTTTGGCTCCCGTTTTGGAAAAGAACCCCCAGTTCATTGAAGCGGCCGTGCTGGACCGGATTGTAGAACCCGAGCGGCAAATCATTTTCCGGGTGCCTTGGGTGGACGATGACGGCAACGTGCAGGTCAACCGGGGTTTCCGAGTTGAATTCAACTCCGCGCTGGGACCATACAAAGGCGGTTTGCGCTTCCATCCCACCGTTTACAGCGGCATTGTGAAGTTTTTGGGCTTTGAGCAGATTTTCAAAAATGCCCTAACCGGCTTGCCCATTGGCGGCGGTAAAGGCGGCTCCGATTTTGACCCGCATGGCAAGTCCGATGCCGAAATTATGCGCTTCTGCCAATCATTTATGACCGAATTGTTCCGCCACATCGGCGAGAATACTGACGTTCCCGCTGGCGACATCGGCGTAGGTGGCCGTGAAATTGGGTACCTATTTGGCCAGTACAAGCGCCTAGCTAACCGTTATGAATCCGGTGTTTTAACTGGTAAGGCGCTGCCTTTGGGCGGTTCGTTGGCGCGCACCGAGGCCACCGGTTATGGCTTGGTGATGTTTGTGGAGCGTATGTTGGCTACTAAGGGCGAGACCCTGGCTGGCAAGCGCGTGGTAGTTTCTGGTTCTGGTAACGTGGCAATTTACGCCATCGAATACTTGCAACAATTGGGCGCTAAAGTTGTGGCGTTCTCGGATAGTTCTGGTTACGTGCTGGATGAAGATGGCGTTGACCTGGCGTTGCTGAAGCAAATTAAAGAGGTGGAGCGCGGGCGCGTTTCGGATTATGTGGCGCAACGCCCCAGTGCCAAGTTTGTGCGCGATACCCAGGGTTCCATTTGGGATGTGCCGTGCGATGTGGCTTTGCCGTGCGCTACCCAAAACGAGCTTGACCTTGACCACGCGCGCACTTTGATCAAGAACGGCGTTGAGGCCGTGGCTGAGGGCGCCAACATGCCCACCACGCCTGAGGCCACCGCTGAGTTCCAGAAGGCTGGCGTATTGTTTGCCCCTGGCAAGGCTTCCAACGCCGGCGGCGTGGCAACTTCGGCATTAGAGATGCAGCAAAATGCGGCGCGCGAAACTTGGACTTTTGAAGAGACCAAGGGCCGCCTCCAAGAGGTAATGAACCACATTCACGATGACGCGCTGGCCGCCGCCGAAGAATATGGTACCCCCGGCGATTACGTAGCAGGCGCCAATATCGCAGGCTTCCTGAAAGTAGCGGAAGCCATGCTCATATTAGGTGTTATTTAACCTTATACAAGTTGGCCTCATAGGGGCGCAGTACTGTTTTTTGCGGGCTAATAGTGTTGAGCATATTAGCCCGCGCCGATGGTTCGGAATTGGGTTCCGAATAATTCGACAAGATTAGTTCAAAGCCTTCCGGTTCCCGGGGGCGCACTTGGTCTAGGGCGCTGAGGTTGCACTCAATAAAGTAGATTTCTTTGCCTGCAATACGGAAGTAGCCGAAGTAGTCTTTGCGGTTTTGATAAGTGAACTTGGTATCTCCATAAACTAAGGCGGCTTTATGGGCGTGCCTTAAATCAATCAGTTCGCGGTAGAAATTCAAAATGGAACTGGGATCCATTTGTTCTGAGGCCACATTCCATTCCAGATAGTCGCCATCGCTGACAATCCAGGGCGTGCCCGAGGTGAAACCGGCATTGCGGCCATCATTCCATTGCATGGGCACCCGGGCGTGGTCCCTGGTGCCTGCTAATACGTGTTTGAAAGCCTGCTCCGGAGTATTACCTTTATCTAGCAATTCTTGGTAGCGGTTCAGGGATTCCACATCGCGCATTTCATCAATGCTGGTGAACTTTTGGTTGGCCATGCCAATTTCTTGGCCTTGGAATAAAAATGGCGTGCCTTTGGTTGTCAGCTGGATTAAGCCCAGTAGTTTGGCGATGCGCTCGCGGAAGTCAGGGTTTTCCGAAACTTTAGATACCATGCGGGGGTTATCATGGTTATCGTAAAATAACGACATCCAACTATTGTTAGGGTAATTCTCCGTCCACTCGATTAGATACTTTTTTAAGTGGTTAAGGTCATAACGGTAATCATCAAAGCGCTCAGTGCCAGGGTTTTCCAATTGGTCAAAGTTGAACACCATGTCCAATTCTTGGCGTGGTTGCTGGGTTAGCAAAGCTGCCATTTCGATGCCAACGCCGGGTGTTTCCCCAACGGAAAAAGCATTATGCGGGGCAAATGCTTGCGTGTTTAGTTGATGCAAGTACTTGTGCAGGTTAGGGCCAAAGTAATACCGTTCGATGCCGGGGAAGCCCATCAAATCACCGATGGTTTTATTACCATTCGGTAAACCAGATTCTTTGGATATGTAGTTGATAACGTCTAAGCGAAAACCATCAACGCCCTTGCCCAGCCACCAATTGACCATGTCAACCACTTCGGCGCGGACCTCTGGGTTATCCCAATTCAAATCCATTTGCTTTTTGCTAAATAGATGCAAACCCCATTTACCTAGCTCGGGGTAGTAATTCCAAGCTGGCCCGGAAAAGAAGCTATTCCAGTTATTAGGCGGCTCTCCCCCAGCTTCTGGGGCGCCCGGTTTGGCACCTTCGCGGAAAATATAGTAATCCTGGTATTTGGGATCCCCAGCTAGTGCTTTTTGGAACCAAGGGTGTTCATCGGAAGTGTGGTTTACCACCAAATCCATAATGAGTTTCATGCCACGTTTGTGTAAACCGGCTAGCAACTCATCAAATTGCTCCATCGTGCCAAATTCTTGCATAATGGCGCGGTAGTCCCGAATGTCATATCCGTTATCATCATTTGGCGAATCATAAATAGGGCTAAGCCATAAAGCATCAATGCCTAAGCCGCACAAGTAATCTAGGCGCTGAATAATACCACCTAAATCGCCTACGCCATCGCCATCGGAATCTTGGAATGAACGCGGATAAATCTGGTAGAACACTGCCTCTTTCCACCATTGCGGTTCGATGGTGCTAGGGCTGGGCTCGGGGCGATCTGGCTCGCTATTAAGCAAATTCAATAGGGACTCAAAAAAGTCTGGTGGGATTTTGCCTAATTTGGCAACTTTGGATAACTGGTTAAGCTTCAAATTGCCAACGATTGGGTTTTTCAGAAGTTTTTCTGATTGCCCTAGTTGCAAAAGAATCTTGGCCAAGGCATCATGCCCAATCGGGTTAGCGTAAAGCTCTTTAACCGTGCTTTCCATGCTCAATGTCATTGTGATCAATCCTTAGGGCAAATAGTTATTGGCCAAATCAGTGGGAGTATTAAGGGGCAAAGCGGTGTTTGCGTTGACAGTTTTGCGCTGGTCCAGGTCGGCGCGGATTTGTTTGAAGAAGCCCTCATCAATCCGGTATTTAGCATTGTAGATTAAGTAGCCAGCCACAATACAGAGTAACGGTAAGGCAAACATGGCTAAGCGGAAAATCAAAGCATCCCGGCCAAAAAGTAGGTTGCCAATTTCGCGACCATTTAGGCCAACGGCGATGGCAGTTGCGCCCACAATACCGGTGGCGATAGCGCCGCCAGCTTTGTTGATAAATGGTTGCAGTGAGAAGGTAACCGAATCATTACGCTTACCGAGTTTCCATTGCCCGTAATCAACCGTATCAGCCAAGAACATCAGCATTAACAACTGAATGGCAGCTTGGCCCACAAAGATCAATACGCCAGCAATGCCGATGAATAACATTGTGGTGGTGGGGGCAAAGAAGAAAATGATGTAGCCCAAAATCACCAAGATGGTAGCGATTAAGTAAATGGTTTTGCGGGGTAAGCGCTTAGCTACGTGGGGTACCGCAATTAGGGAAAGGATTTGGGATATGCCAAGCACCACGGCAAATATGGAGAACATGTTCCCATCACCATAAATAAACTGGAAATAGAACAAACCGAATGAGGTGGTAGTGGTATAACCAATCATAAATAGCGCCATCGCAATAGCTACATAAAGCAACTGGTCATTCTTAACAATCGCATTTAAGAACTGCCGGAACGTAGTGTGTTCTTGGCCCTCCACGCTGAGCGGCGGTTCTTTAACGCCAAACAAAGTTACAGCTTGGAAAATCCACAACACAATTACCGTAATTACTGAAAACCAGAACCAGGCCCGTTGCTCGCCACCAAAGCGGGTGGCAAACATGTTGCGGATTGGTTCATTAGCAGCTACTACAAAAAATACGCCGATTAGGGAGAAAATACGGGCTTTAGAGCCAATGTTTTCGCGTTCTTTTTGATCGGTAGATAATTCAGGGACGTAACTCCAATAAGCAATATCATTTAGGGCATAAGTGATAGCCCATAAGAAGAACACTAGGGCAAAATAGAAAATTAACATGCCACTAGATAAGTTAGGCCAAGTTAGCCGGGGGTCATGGAATAATAACAAGGTCATCAGGCCGGAAAGCAAGGCGCCAACCAAAATCCAGGGTTTATGTTTACCCCAACGGGAGCGGGTGTTATCTACCAACATGCCGATCAATGGGTCGGTTACGGCATCGAGCACCCGGAATGCCACAATAATGCCGGTGATAATGCCTAAATCTCGGTTGCTAATACCAATTTGGGTCAGGTACACAATTAGGAACATTGAGATTAAGGTGTAGACCATATCGCGCCCGATGGTGCCTAAGCCAAAGGTCCACCTATTACGCCGATAACTGGGGTCCACCAATTCTGGACTCACGTATTTGGGAGTTAGGTACGCCTCGGGTACCGGGTTGGGTTCATAAACCACAGTAGGGTCTGGCTCAAAGCCCGGTGTATTAGTCATTGACATACCTATCGCTTAGTGATGACGTACAAACTGGAACCGAAATCACCCAGCAGGCGAGTTTCGGTATTGTAATTGGTGCCGATAAACTGATTGTTTAACATTATCCCCTGCGCCAATAAAGCGCCACTGGCCTGGTATTTCTCAACACAATCATCAAGTTTATAGAGTTTACCTGCCGTGCGCATGATGGCTCCATCGGGGGCCAATTCTACCGGGAGCACATGCTTCATCAAGCCGCCAAAGCGCGAAAGGTAAAGTGGTTGTGGCTTAGTTACCACCCGATAAGTGGCGGTGGGGTCTAAGTCAATAACTTTAAGTTGGTCATACCCCTCAGCGGCGGTGGCTAAAGTTTGGAAAAAGCCAGAAACCGCTTCTTTCCCATTCTCCGCCACAGTTTGCCAACAAACTTTATTGGATTTCGCATTATCAATGCGGGAGAATCTGCCAAATTGTAAAGTGCGGCGGTGTTCTTTGTAGAACTTGATTTGGTCTTTGATTTCTTTCTTTTCCAACCGACCCACGTATTTTAGGTCCAGTTCATAACCCAGCACCCCAAAAGCAGCCACATTAAAGCGCGTTGATAATGGGGTCTGCCGTAGCGTTTGTTGGTGCGGGGCAGCCGAAACGTGGGCGCCCATGGTAGATGGCGGGTAAAGATAGCTCAAACCGCCTTGAATACTGAGGCGTTCGATGGGGTCAGTATCGTCCGAACTCCACACTTGTGGTGAGAAGCATAGCATCCCTAAATCAAAACGGTTACCCCCCGAACTGCAACTCTCTAACAACACATTAGGGCGCTTAATGAAAATTTCACGAAGTACCCGGTAAAGCCCAATTATATACCGATGGAAAAACTCACCTTGGTTTGACAAACCGGGTGAGAAAGCATCAGAGATATGCCGGTTCATATCCCACTTCACATAAGTGATTTTGTTATGATCCAGAATGTCCGAGACGGAAGTAATTAAGTAATCTTGCACTGCCGGGTTAGTTAAGTCTAATACCAACTGATTGCGCCCTTGAGTATGCCGCCTACCGGGAACCTTTACGGCCCAATCAGGGTGTTCACGATAAAGGTCAGAATCTTCATTTACCATTTCGGGTTCAAACCACAAACCAAAATCTAAGCCCAGTCGGTTTAGTTTATGCCCAAACCCCTCCAAACCCATTGGCAGCTTTTTACGGTTAACGGTGTAATCGCCAAGCCCGGCATTATCGTTATTGCGCTTACCGAACCAACCATCATCTAAAACAAATAACTCTGCACCTAAATCTTTAGCTTCGCGGGCTAAATCAAGTAGTTTGGATTCATTGAAGTCAAAGAAGTGAGCTTCCCAGTTATTGAACAACACTGGGCGTTCTTTGCCTTTCCAGTTGCCACGCACAATGTTTTGGTTCACAAAGTCATGGAAATTATGTGATGCGCCATTAAAGCCCTGGTCGCTAACCGTCATCACCATTTCGGGAGTTTGGAAGGCCTCGCCACTGGCCAAAGGCCACTCAAAACCCTCATCGTTAATGCCTAAGGTTACCCGCACCAAGTCATTATTATGCAGTTCCACTACACCTAAATGATTACCGCTATAAACCAAATTAAAGCCGTAAACTAGGCCATGTTGTTCAGTTGCGGTGTTATCTGCCAATAAGAAGCCAGGGTTATGCCGATTAGAGCTGCCGCCGGTGGTAGAAGAATTAACCAATTGCCCATATTTCACTGCGCGGCTATGTTTGTGAGTTTCTTTGATCCAGCTACCGTCAAAGCTGAGCATTTGCAGGCCGCGCCCTGGTAAATCCACCGAGCCACTCATTAACCGTTTGATTGTAAGAGCGGTATCACTAAGGTTTCGCAGTACTACCCGCCGGGTTATCACATTTACTTTTTCGTAAACGGTGTAAATTAAGTCCAGTTCCACCAAAGTGGCTTCATCGCGCATGGTGATTATCAAAGATTCACATTCGCCATGGGTGCCGTAAGCCGTGGGTAATTCCACCATCGGCACGTGCCCCTTTGAGATTTTATGGGAGGCGTAACGGAAATCTTGAGCATAGGCACCATCGGGCATCACTAATGCGGCTGGCGAAAACCGATAATCGCCATAGCCGGTGCCGGACCATTCTAGGGGCAAAATATCCAACGAATAATTGATATCACTTTGGTCATAAGCCACGGTGGAACCAGTTTGGGCGCTACGTTTGAGCGCTAACGGCTCTTGGTTTTGCAATGGCAGGCGCGGGCCATAATAAGTGTGTTCCAGGTGCCCAAATTTGGTGACGCGGAACCAGTAGCTGGTCAGGTCGGTTTGCAGAAAAAACTCTTGCGACGTTGAACCTGACCCTACGTTCTTAATCACAGCCATAAGCCTAGCTGATTGTTGTCTAGATTCTGCGACGGCGCTTCGCTTGCGCAGAATGACAAAATAGGAATCCACACAATTATAAACCGATCAGTACGGAGTTACTGCTGATTTCCCGGTTCCAAGATAGAGTTGGGACGTGGTAAATACGTGGTGGTTTCAGACTCTGGGGTGGATCGGCTCGGCGCTGGTGGTAATTTCGCTTACCCGCTCCAATATTTTGAAATTGCGGTTGCTTAATTTAGCCGGTGGTTCAATTTCGGCAGTTTGGAATGCTTTTGCTGGCATTTGGCCTTTTGCCGCCATGAATTTGGCCATTTGCATTATTAACATATATTGGTTAGAAAAGATGTACCGCAACGGCGAACTAAATTAGGCGTCGAGTTAAAGTAGCCTTGAAAATAAGCAGAGATATTTAGTCGAAAAACACCCAAATCAAAACTGTTTAGTGCGATTCGGCTTCCATAAATACTTCGGCGGGACGATGATGCACCATCATCCGCGAAGGCGGCCAAATGGTAGCAACTGCGCGGCCAATCACGTCAGCCTCACGCACAAACCCACCGCTGGGGTGCTCCAAAAAGCGGCGCGAATCAGCAGAATGGGAACGGTTATCCCCCATCAAGAATAACGAGCCTTCCGGTACAGTTACGTCAAACTTAACCTCGGAGGGCACCATCCCCGGTGGCAGATAAGGCTCGTCAATGGGAACTCCATTTACCTTTATTTGCATAAAGGAATTGCAACAAACCACATTATCGCCTGGCAAACCAATAGCGCGTTTAACCATTACTTCATTATTATGGCTAGGGACTACCCCACTCATTTTTAAGAAACGAGTCCAGGCTGATTTGCGCAATGCCATCGCGTCTTCGGATTCGGCCATCCAGCCGGCAGAATCATAAAACACCACGATGTCGCCATGGTTAATTTCATGCCCCAAACGCGAGGCTACAAAGCGGTCAGAAATCTGGAAGGTGTTCTTCATCGAACCGCTGGGCACGTAAAAAGCTTGAAACACAAAAGATTTAAGCAGCGTCGAGCCGATCAACGCTACCGCAACAATAAACAGCAGCGAACGCCAGCCGTATTTCAAACCCCGATGTTGCGCCATAAGCTAATTATGCAATATCGTAAAGCCACTCCCGCTCCTTCTGCGTAAAACTACGCAGACGCCGGTCGCTAAAATCGCTGTGATCTCGCTAACGGTAAGAAGGGGACAGTTGAGTGATGCTAAAACGATAAAAGTGTCAGATTGGGATGAGCGGCAAGACAGAGTGCGGTTTCGTGCGGTAAGAAGGGGTCAGATTTAGTACAGATGCCAGGCGCGACGTAGCGTAGTGGACGAAAAAGTCCATGAGCGCAGGAAGCAACGCAGCAGATGTGCTGAAGGTGACCCCTTATTACTAAAAGTTGATCATGTGGCCGGCCAGTCCATGTATCGCTTCTTGGATCGCTTCGCTTAAGGTGGGGTGGGTGTGAACGTTGCGGGCCACCTCGTCGGCGGTCAAATCCCACTTCTGAGCCAAGGTGAGCTCAGGCAGCATCTCGGATACGTCCGGGCCAATCATGTGCGCGCCCAGCAACTCATTGTGCTTCTTATCGGCAATCAACTTAACGAACCCAGTTGGGTCACCTAAACCGTGGGCTTTACCGTTAGCCATGAACGGGAACTTGGCAACCTTCACATCGTAACCTTCGGCCTTTGCTTGCTCTTCAGTAAGGCCGAATGATGCGACTTGCGGTTGGCAGAAGGTGGCGCGCGGCATCATGCGGTAATCGCCTAATGTCATGGTGGGGGCGCCCGCGATGGTCTCAGCAGCCACTACGCCTTGGGCCTCGGCCACATGGGCGAGCATCAGCTTGGCGGTCACGTCGCCGATGGCGTACACGCCGGGTACGTTGGTGCGCATGTGGTCGTCAATGGCGATGGCGCCGCGATCGGTCAGGGCCACGCCGGTGTTTTCCAACCCGAAGCCGTTCACATTAGGGGCAAAGCCAACTGCGGACAGCACCTTGTCAACTACCAACTCGCCAGGTGCGCCGCCGTTGGCAGACGCATACGTGACCAGCACATCGTTGCCACGATCGGTAACGGATTGCACGGCAGTGGAGGTCAGCAGTTTGATGCCGAGCTTTTGATATGCCTTGGCAATTTCTTTGGAGACCTCAGCATCTTCATTGGGCAGCGCCCGATCCATAAATTCGATAATGGTAACGTCAACGCCATAAGCGTTTAACACGTAGCCGAACTCCATGCCGATGGCGCCAGCGCCGATGATGGCGATGGATTTAGGCAGATCGCGCGTCATTATCTGGGATTCGTAGGTGACCACGCGGTCAGACAGGGTAACACCAGGCAGTAAACGCACTGCGGAGCCGGTTGCAATGATGACGTTATCGGCGGTGACTTGAGTTTCGCCGCCACCAGTCAGAGCCACGTTGATGGTATGGGCGTCAACAAAAGTACCCCGGCCATCAAACTCTTTGATTTTGTTCTTTTTCATCAAGAAGTGAATACCCTTGGTGCGGCCATCAGCCACGTCGCGGCTGCGATCCCAACATTTGCCGAAGTCAAAGTTGACGTCACCGCTGATACCGAATAAGTCTTTTTCATGGTTGAACAAGTTGGCCAACTCAGCGTTGCGCAGCAAGGCCTTTGACGGGATACAACCCACGTTCAAGCAAACGCCGCCCCAATACTTTTCTTCGATGATGGCAACGGACTTGCCTAATTGGGCGGCGCGGATTGCCGCAACGTAACCGCCGGGGCCGGCGCCAAGTACAACTACATCGAAGTGTTCAGCCATGCGACTAACCTTATTAGGTTTTTTGCCATCTGGCTAATTCATGCCAGGCGGCAGTGAGGCTGGGATGAGATGCTGTGAGTATTGGAGTGGCCGGTCTGGGACTGGCTGGCGAGGATAGGTACTGACCGTACCTGCTGATGCGTGACTCAATGAGTGGATGACCCTTTCTGGTGTCTTGGCCTTGA
>Ga0268261_10000114_pt1 | contig 49771 bp, 48 predicted proteins | sample TergutNc150P1_FD_190353 | JGI IMG/M metagenome (GOLD analysis project Ga0268261, IMG submission 190353) | Nasutitermes corniger P1 segment gut microbial community from laboratory colony in Florida, USA - Nc150 P1 (SPAdes) (version 2) | ecosystem: Host-associated > Arthropoda: Insects >... | reverse complement strand
TTATTAAATTATGTACCCTAATGTGCCGATATTTGAATTCTATCAAAAAAAAATAATTTTGTCAAATATTGCGTTTAAAATTATTTTTAATTTTGTAAGCTGTGTATCCCATATAATATCTTGCTTCCATAGTATTTTCCATATCATTTTAAAATGATTACTTACAATTTTCATTTCAGGTAATTTATTCAAATTTAAATGTATGCCGTATTATTTATTTGTCGAAATTTTGTATGCATTTTTGCTTGACTTTTTTAGATACCTGTGTCAGATACCTGTGCTATAATTCTTTTTGAGCTAAGAAATAGTCCATATAATAAAAAGGTATTTATAAATATACATTTTTTCTTGCCATGTTCATGTAAGAAAAAATAAAAAAAAGACAAAAAATAGTTGACAACTTGAATTAAATGATGTAAAATTCTTCTCGATAGAGGTTTACATATTTGGTAGAATCGGATTTGTTGTTAATATGTTAATAATAAACACGATTAATGTGTAATTCCTATAAATTTATTTAATAAGGAGATTACGACAATGAAAAAACGACGGGGTTGTATTGTTAAAAGTTTCAAAAGTAGTAAATCAAGAAATGTCTAAAAAACTATCCTATCAAAAATGATTTTAGACATTTCCCGAAAAACTTTACATATATTAGCATATATACAAAGTTTTTTCAATATAAATCAAAAGTAAATAAAGTGAAATTTTTATTATTTTAAACTTATGAGGAGAAAAAATATGTTAAATTTTGTTAATTTAGAAATTTAGGTGGTATTTTATATTTTTAAAATAAAAAAAGACAAAAAATAGTTGACAACTTAAATTAAATGATGTATAATTTTTCACATAGGGATTTCCATATTTCCATATTTCCATATTTCCATATTTCCATATTTCCATATTTCCATATTTCCATATTTCCATATTTCCATATTTCCATATTTCCATATTTCCATATTTGGTAAAATCGGATTTGTTGTTAATATGTTAATAATAAACATGATTAATGTGTAATTCCTATAAATTTTTTAATAAGGAGATTACGACAATGAAAAAACGACGGCGTTGTATTGTTAAAAATTTCAAAAGTAGTAAATCAAGAAATGTCTAAAAAACTATCCTATCAAAAATGATTTTAGACATTTCCCGAAAAAACTTTGTACATACTAGCATATATATAAAGTTTTTTCAAGATAAATTAAAAGTAAATAAAGTAAAATTTTTATTATTTTAAAATTACGAGGAGAAAAAACATGTTAAATTTAAAGAAACTTGGTGTTTCATCATTATCAGTAGCTTTATTAGCTACAACAGGAACTTATGTTATGGCGAATAATGGAGATTATGAAAGTATAGAATTGGGTAATAGCAGTTCTAGTGTAGTTATTATTCAATTGGACGAAGAGTATCCAGGTCAATTAGACCAGTTAGAACTTGCTCCTGGAGTTAGGGTTAGAAGTACACCTAATATAAGTGCTTCTGTTCAGGCTAGTAGACCTTGGGCTGGTGGTAATCTTACTGGAACAGCAAGAACAGAGGCTAATTTTATATTGCAGATGATTGGTGCTAGGGTAAGAATTAATAATAATGGTGCTAATATAGAAACGGGTTCATGGAACAGGTTGAACAATACTCATCTTGTGACAGCAACTTTAACAGGAACTGGTGGAAGAGTTGGAGCTGTACATGGCGATCACGAGTGGAGAACAACAGCTTCAGGTACAGTTCAAAGTACAACAACTACTGATACTAGATTTCAATAGTAATTAAAAATTTTTTATAAAAGAAACTGTGTAGTTTTATAATTATGCAGTTTCTTTTATACATATTGATATAAAGGTGCATTTTTATGAAAAAAACTTTTTATTCTATATCAGTATTATTTTTTTTTATAATTTTAGTTTCTTATTTTAGAAATTTGGTACATTTCGGTGAAACTAGTATTCAGAACAATAATGAACTCGGTCATTTTGGTTATGCACTAGGAGTATCTAATAGAAATTCTATTGAGTTAGGACCCCTTTTGTTTATGGATACTGATGAAAATGAAATTCTTGTATATTTTTCAAATGAGGGAGGTACAGATGCAGAATTTGTTTTAAAACTTTTTTTAGATTATAGGTCTATCTATTTTTCTGTTCTAAATTCTTATGAACATATATATAATAAAAGTTATTCATTTTTTTTACAGGATGGAGAAAGTATAACCATACCTATTTCTGTTTTAGACAGCTTTGATAATTTTAATTATTATGCTAAATTAAATACTATTATAATGATAGAACCTAATTTATTTCAAAAAAATGTACAACATTTTAATGATAAATTTTACGGAATGTCTATTTCTAGTTATGTTGTTTTTTCTCCAGATGAACAATTAAAAGAGAAAGTTTTGGATGGCTATGTTAATATTGCAGATGTTTCTTGGAGTACAAATTTGAATGAGAATTTGTTTGAAATTTTACCTACAATATATCCTAAAAATCATTTTGATTTTAATATAGGAACTAGCATTGAAAATATAGTTCCTACTTTTAATCCATCGTATCTTTCATACATAACTGTACAGCCAAAAGAAAAAGTTAATTTTTATTATGTTTTAGGCGATACTACCATTGATGGATTAAATAGATTTGTAATAATAGGATTACTTGATTGGGAACAAATAAATTTGAATAATAAGGAGTTTTTGAAAGTTGAATTGCCTCGAAATGGGTATAATAACAGCTTATATGCTGGATTTGGAAATTTAATTTTTGAGGCTCCTGAAGAAACTGGGATGTATGAATTTATTGCTTTAGCTATAGGAATTTCAGACGATATAGCTTTTTTTACTAATATTGAAAATAGTTTTAGAGTTACTATAGTTGTTGAATAGTTATAATACTTTGAATTAATTTATGTTAATTTAGAATTTTGAGGTGATATTTTATGAATTTAAAAGGTATTATGCTATATCTTTTTACTATAACTTTTTCAAATAGTGCTTTTTATTCTGATTATATTAATTATAATGGAATAAATTATCATCAATAAACAAATTTGAATAATTTTAGTGAAAAAAATATTATAGAACAAAGAGCAAAAGAGATTATAGAACAAATGTTTTTTAATGAATTTTATCTTTTAAATGGAAACATAAGTGAAGAGTTTATAGAAGAATTTGATTCTACAATAAATTTGTTTTGGGAACTTAATAGAGACTTGTTTGCAAGAATGGATAATCTTAGCGGAGAAGAAATAAGTGAAATTATGTATAATTTTCCTGATATTAATACTGTATTTGTTTTTTTTACAGGTGAAGAACATATCTATGGTTGGTTAGGACAGCCTGTTTCTATGGATAGTAATTTTGAAAGTGGATTTCCTTTTTCAGTTCCAGCATCTTTTTCCAATTCTAAACTTTTTATTTCACAATTAATCCATTATCATGGGTTAAATTCAAATCCAGAATATAATCCTTACTTATTAGAAGAATGGAATTATGGTTCTATAAAATATGTTAGAGAAAACAATTCTCCTTTTTTAGTTCCATCAGAAAACTCTATTAGTGGTCGTGATATATTAGTTACTTTAGATGAAAATACAGAAATCAGAATATTAAGAAATATGCCTAGTTTTTTTCATAGTCAACAGAGTCGAATGACTAGATTTTTTGAAGGATACTCTCTTTTACACGAGGCAATAATTTTAGACGGTACCTTTGAAGGAAGAAGAGGTTTTATACCTAATTATTATTTAAATTAAATTTTCTAATTTTTTCCACTTGAAAATAATTTATAAAGATGTATAATAATCTAGAGAAAAGAATTTAATAATTCTTTTATTTATCCATACCCTTTTTATTTTATGAAATTTTGTAAAATATTGACTTGAAAAAGCATCCCCTTTTCATTAGTTTATGAAAAGGGGATGCTTTTTATTCAAATGGAATTACTACATAAATAATATAGAATTGTCGATATACAAAATACTAGAAGAACAAAATTATAGTCATAGCATAAAAAATCAAATTTTTAGAATAAATTCAAAAATAGCTCTTAATATATCTAAATTTTTTTACGATAAAATAAACATAGATATAAAATTGAAAATTAAACAAATAAACAAGGAGGTAGAACAGATAAAATGTCTTTATTAACAAATCAAATGCGTTTTACTGGGCTTTCTGGTATTGATACAGATAGTATGGTAAGACAAATAATGAACGCAGAAAGCATGAGAATGCATAGCTTTCAAAGAAATAGACAAATTCTACAGTGGAGACAACAAGATTTAAGAGGAGTAAGTAACCAGCTTAGAGCTTTTCAAGATAGATTCTTGGGAGTTAATACTGGTCCAGATGCAGTGTCTTTACGTATGCAATCTGTAATGAACTCCAGAGCTGTAAATGTAAATGGAAACGGCTTAGATGTAACAGCAGGTGCAAATGCACAAACTGGAAATTTCAGTGTAAATGTTATTCAAGAATCAACAACAAATAGAATGACAGGAGCTAGACAAACAGTAGCTGCTACAGCTCCAAATCAGCTTGATTTTAACAATATACAAGATGGTCAAACAATACGTTTAGCACTTAATAACGGTACAGCTCATGAGATAAATTTGGAACAAATAAGAGATGCATCTAATAGTAATGCAGAATTTGTAACTAATCTTAATGCACAGTTGAAAGCTAGATTCGGAGAAGATGTAACATCTGGTGAAAATAGAATAGAGGCAAGTCTTACAAGTGATGGTCGTTTAAGTTTTGACACAAATGGAGCAGGAAATACACTTACTCTAACAAATGGTGCTGCGAATGGTCTTGGTGCTATAGGTGGTTTTACAAGCGGTACTAGAAACAATTTTAGTACGGCTATGACTGTATCTTCTTTTTTCGAAGCTGCATACAACAGAGATGGTGGACCTAGATTCGGTATAAGTGAGGAAGCTATAACAATAAATGGTGTATCTATAGCAATAAGTGGTTCTCAAACTATACAAGAAATGATGACGGCTGTTAACAACAGTGGAGCAGGTGTAACACTTAGCTTTAATAATTTAACAAATTCTTTTAGTATGGTTTCTAGAACAGCAGGTGAAGAAGGTAATATACAAATAGGTGGAGGACGTACAATACCAGACCCAAATGACCCATCAAGTGTTAGTACGCCAATGCCGGATAATGGTACTGCATTTATGCGTGGTCTTGGTTTAGATAGTAGTATTGCTGGTTCTAACAATGTATCTGGTCAAAATGCTGTAGTAGAAATAACAACATCTGACGGTAATTCATTTAAAATAGATAGACCTTCAAACACATTCAACCTAATGAATGAAATAGGTATAAACTTTACTATTTCTTCAGAAGCTGTAGGAAATACTATATCTTTTAATGTTACTAGAAATACAGATAGAACAAGAGATATTATAACATCTTTTGTAGAAGAATATAATGCACTTGTTCGTGAGTTACATGAGCTAAGAAATACAGCAAGACCACGTGGAAGTAATGGTTCCTTGTTTGACCCGCTATTAGACCACGAAAGAGAAGGGCTAAGCGATAGCGAAATTAGAAATTGGGAAGACCAAGCAAGAAGAGGGCATTTGCATCGTTCTCAGGAAATAGAATCTGCTCTAACTCAAATGAGAAGAAGATTGAGCGAAGGTATACAAATGGAAGATGGCTCTAGAATGCACCTTTTCCACTTTGGTATTTCTACAGAACGTTCAGGCTCTTTAACGACTCTTACAATAGACGAAGATAGATTAAGCACTGCTATAAATACTATGGACGAAAGTACCGTACATTCTTTCTTTTCTAGTATGGCAGAAAATTTAAATACTGCTATGTCTACAGCTACAGAGCGTATACGAAGAGTAGCGGGTACTCAGGCTACATCTGTAAATACTCAATTGCAAGGTAGAATAGATGATATAGATAGAAGAGTTAGTACAATGGAAACTAGGCTAAGGCAAAGAGAACAAGCACTTTTTGCACAATTTGCAAGAATGGAATCTGCTGTTATGCAAGCAAATTCGCAAATGGAGTTTTTGTTTATGATGGCTGGACAGTAAGTTATATTGACATCCTTAAATTAGAGGTGTATTATGCGATTAAAAACAGGGTCTGTCTCTGTAGAACAAACTTTGGAACTCTTCTATCAAAAAAGAGATTTAGTTACAAATATTTTGTCTTTTACAAAAGAAGCAAAATTTAAAGGTACTAAAGAAGAGATAGAAGAGTATATAAATCTTATTGAACAAAGACAACAATTTGTAGAAAAACTTATGCAAATAGAAAATGCTTTAAAAACTAACGAACATATCGAAAATATAAAAAGTAATGATATTTCAGAAAAAGTTGAAAAGATAGAATTAGAAATAAAAGAAGATATAATTTTTTTGAGTGAACTTGAAAATAGAAATATGCCACTAGCACAAAAAATGCTTATTTTAATGAAAAGTGAAATGAAAAATTTTAAAACTTCCAAAAAAGCGAGTAGTATGTATAATCAAGATTTATTTGAAGGATATACAAAAATAGATACATTGAAATAAATTATTAAAATAATTGTTACAAATCAAATTTTTAGTATAGGAATTTTCTAGTATATAGAATTTACAAGGAGGAAAAACTTGAATATAAATAATACGCAAAATCATAAAAGTTTCACACTTACAAGACCAAGTATAGATAGAGCTACTACTACTACTACTACACCTACAACACCAAATAAAAATAATGATAATAGTAGTATTAGCCCAAGTAGAATATCAAATCAGCCTACAGACCTTCACAACAATATCTTAGATAGTAAAACTGTGGAGAGAGAAATACAAACTGTTAATGATTATATTCTAAATTTCGATAGAAAAATAGAGTTTGAAATACATGAAGAAACAAATACTGTTATGATTTCTGTTTTAGAGGCGTCTACAGATAGAGTAATTAGGCAAATGCCACCAGAATCAAAATTAGACGCACTTGTTCTTATAAAAGATTTATTTGGTATAGATGAATTGGTTTAAAATATAGTAATTTAAATAACTATCACAAGATAATATCAATAAGTAAACTCTAATATGTTTACAATTTGGAGGTTAACATTTTGTTAAAAAACCCTTATAGTAATTACTCGAACAACAAAATATTTACAGCATCTAAAGAAGAACTAACTCTAATGCTTTACGAGGGAGCTTTGAAATTTGCAAATCAAGCTATAATAGCTCTTGAAAATAAAGATATGGAAAAAACAAATACTTTAATTGTAAGAGTGCAAGATATAATTAGAGAATTCCAAATTACTCTTAACAGAAGTTATCCTATTTCTGAAAAATTATATAATCTTTATGACTATCTTTATAGAAGGTTGATAGAAGGTAATATGAAAAAAGACAAAGAAATATTATCTGAAGTTAGAGATTTTCTTAGAGATTTCAGAGATTTGTGGAAAGAGGCAATGGTACTTGCAAAAAACCAAAATAAAGAACCTTTAAGTAAAGAACCTATTGCAAAAGCATAGATTTTAAAAAATTTTTAAAGTATTTAATTATTTTCTTGTTTCTGTTCTTATAGCAATTGTATTGAAGTAAATAAAAATAATATGCATATATCTCCCTTTTTTAGAATAAACTTTCTACATGACGTACTGAAAGAAAATTCAGTTTACTGATAGTATATACAAACGAAGGGAGAGTCGTATGCTTCAAAATAATTTAAACAACAATGTAAGCATAGTGGGGGTAATAGCAAGCCCCTTTACTTTTAGCCATGAAGTTTATGGGGAAGGTTTTTATAATTTTTATGTAAATGTAAGTAGACTTAGTGATTTTTTTGACAGATTACCTGTTACTATTTCCGAAAGATTGTTTAATATAGAAAAGCTATCCCAAGGCACAAGTGTACATATAGAGGGTCAAATAAGGTCTTATAATAGCTACGAAACATCAAACAAAAGAAATAGGTTAATACTAACTGTTTTTACAAAAGAATTTTCGGTTTTAAACGAAATGCTTTCATCAGATACTGTGTCAGAACAAAAGCCACCAAATGAAGTAATGTTAAACGGTTATATATGCAAAGCTCCTATTTTTAGAACTACTCCTTTTGGTCGTGAAATATCGGACATATTACTTGCAGTAAATAGGTCGTATAACAAAAGTGATTATATACCGTGTATAGCATGGGGTAGAAATGCAAGATATCTTTCAAATATGTCTATTGGTGATAATATAAAAATTTTTGGAAGAATGCAATCTAGGGTTTATCAAAAAAAGATTGAAGTAGGAGAAACAATAGAAAAAACAGCTTATGAAGTTTCTATATCTAAGATAGAGAATTAAAATTTGGTGCTTTTACTTTGTAAAAGTAGCTAAAGATACCACCAAACTTCTTTTTGGAACATAGGTAAGAAAAAACCTTGTCGATTTTGTTGACAAGGTTTTTATTTTTAAAATTTTAATTTTTTATATTGACAAAATTTTAAAAAATATTTATAATTTCAATATATGACCAATGATACATACGAAACCTTAATTTTTTTATACAAAGGATGACCATCAGTAATAAAATACCAAAGGAGGTATTTGTGAAAAGTTTAGTGAAAAATATAATGTTATTTGGATTTGCATTAGTTTTATCTATAACAGCTTTTCCTATACACGCAAATGCAAATTCTCAAATATTTTATATTATAGGACATGGATATTTTGAAATAACTCATGAAGATGATATTTATGAGTTAGAAAATATCTTAGATGAGATAACTAATAGAGCTTTAGAATTTAATAATTTATTCCAGCAAGAAAATGAAAATAAATCTATACATGATTTACGAAATAGGAGTATAGATGCAAGATTTATAACTTGTCCGATTTGTAGGAATGGATGGCTTTCACAAAGAGAACAAGCTACTCCATGGGGTACAACAACAGATATAAGAGCAGCTGGCAGTTTTCCAAATGCTTTTATAGAAGTGAGGCAGTTCAGAAATGTAACTGTATGGAACCAATGCGATAATTGTGGATTTAGCACACCACAAAACACAAGACAAGAAGAAAGATGGGTAAGGCAGTAATTTTAGTATATAAAAATTAAAATAAAATTTGTATTATTTGGTTTATATATTTTCAAAATTTATACCACATTTATTCACTACAATAAATGTGGTATATTTTTGTTTAAAATTAGTATGTCTACCTTAAAAACGACATAGGGTCTGTATGTCTACCATTATGTCTAACCTCGAAATGAGTGTGGTTTCCTGTACTCCAGCCTGTAGTACCAATAGCAGCTATAACCTGTCCTTGCTGGACACTTTGTCCAACTCTTACTAGGTTTCTAGAATTGTGAGCATATAGTGTTGTTATACCATCACCATGGTCTACTATTACAGTGTTTCCATAACCATTCTGCCAACCAGAGAAAATAACAACACCATGGTCGGAAGATATAATATCTCTACCAGCTGGAGCTGGTATATCTATACCCGAATGAAATTCGTTTCGTCCAGATATAGGACTACGTCTTGGACCATATGGCGAACTTATGCGTAAATGTCCTGGAACTGGCCATGCCATTCTACCACTCAAGTTTAGTAGTGCTGGGTCTACAACACGATTTGTACTAGCACCTTGCGTTGCTCTTGCTTGCCTAGCCTGTGCCCTTATAAGATTTTCTACTTCCCTTTGGGATTGCTCCAAAGCTCTTAATTGCTCTAAAAACTCTCTCTCTTCTCTTTCAAGGCCATCTAGTCTAAGATTCCAAGCCTCGAGGTTTGATTCGTGTTCTGACCTTCTTGCCATTTCTTGTAATTCTAAAGACATTAGTCTCTGTGCTTCTGATTCTATTATAGCTTGACTTTCTGATATCCGTTGTTCTGTGTCCAAAAGATTACGAACAAGATTTTGGTCGTGCTCTATTATAATGTTTATAAATTCCATTCTCATTAGTAAATCTGTAAAATCGGAAGCACCAAGCAAAACATCTAAATATGTAGTTGCACCATTCATATACATAACTCTTGCGCGTGCAATAAATGTTTCTTGTTGCTGTGTTCTAAGTTCTTTTGCTTCTTCCAAATCTAATTCTACATTTCTAAGAGTTTCTTTTGTAGTGTCTAGCTGTGCATTTATAATATCTAGCTCTTCTTCTACTTGCCTTATTTCTTCTTCTATTTGATATATTTCTTGTTGTGTTTCACTCATTCTTTGATTTACATCGTAAACCGATGATTGCACTACTTCTATTTGTGAAGTTATCTCGCCTAATCTAGCTGCATTATCTCCCGAGGCATATGCACCATTATCAAAAAAAATAATAAACATAAGCACAAACGAAAGAAAACCAGATAAAAAAAACAATTTACTTTTCATATAATTTTCCTTTTATTTTTTTGTTATATTTTACTAACTTGTATTTATCAAATTTTATAAAATCAATTAATACGTAAATATCTACACACGTAAATATTTACGTACAGATGTAATGCTTCCAATAAAACCAATTATAACACCCATTATAATTAAAACAGGGGTCAAAACTATAAATACATCCATAGTCGATATAGGTTCAAAAAATATTACATTAATTATAAAATTTAAAAATAGGTTGTCTACATTCATTAGTGAGTTTATTAAATATGTGTACATAAAGTAGCTAACAAGTAGTGTCAAGCCAGCACCTAAAACTCCTATTAAAATACCTTCCATTAAAAAAGGCCATCTTATAAACCAGTCAGTCGCACCTACATATTTCATTATATTTATTTCGTTTTTTCTTGCAGAAACTGTTATTTTTATTGTATTTATAATTATTACTGTAGATATACTTGCTAAAAAACCTATTATTATTAAACTAAATATAGTTACATAATTTCGTATATCCAAAAATAAATCCATTGCTTCTTCGTCGTGTATAACTCTATCTACATTTTTTATATCTACTATTTCAGATGCTACTATTATTTGGTTTTCAAGTGCATTTATTTCTACAGAAAAGGAATTTGGTAAAATATCGCCTGTCATACCTATTAAAAGCTCGTAGTCCATTCCCCAATCTTCTATTACATTTTCAAATGCTTCTTCGGAAGATGTAAAGGATACGCCCATAACATAAGGTAATGCAAGTAGTTTTTCTCTTATTTCTTCTATTTCTTCTTCTGAAACACCTATTTCCAAAAAAACAACTATGTTCATACTTCTTTCAACACCTGTTAACACTTGATTAACATTTGTTACAATAAAGTATGAAATAGCAAAAATTAATGTGCAGCTTGCCACAGTAATAATAGAAGCAAGACTCATAAGTCTGTTTCTAATTAGTGATTTAATTGATTCTGATAAGAAGTATTTTAAATTTCTAAGCTTCATCATCATAACCACCTTTTTCAATATCTCTTAGAAGATGTCCGTGTTTTATTGTAACAACACGTTTTTGCATTCTATCTACTATTTCTTTTGCATGGGTTGCACAAACAACAGTTGTACCTCTTATATTTATATCGTCTAAGAGCATCATTATATCCCATGCTGTTTCTGGGTCTAGATTTCCAGTTGGCTCGTCTGCAATAAGTATTGGTGGATTATTTACAATAGCACGTGCAAGAGCACACCTTTGTTTTTCTCCGCCGGATAGTTGGTCGGGATATGCTTTTGCTTTACGCCCTAGACCTACCATTGCCAATGCTGTTGGTACATTTCTTCTTATTTCTCTACCTGTTGCTTCGGTTACTTGCATAGCAAAAGCTACATTTTCATATACTGTTTTGGAGGGCAAAAGTTTAAAATCTTGAAAAACAACACCAAGTTGTCGCCTAAAATATGGTATATGTTTATACTCCAATTTTGTAATATCCGTTTTGTTTATTATTATATTTCCAGCTGTTGGGTCTATTTCTTTCAAAATCATTCTTATAAGAGATGTTTTCCCGGAACCAGAAGAACCTATAACAAATACAAAATCTCCTTTTTCTATTTCTAGAGAAACGTTGTCTAGACCTTTTGTTCCATTTTCATATATTTTTGTTACATTATTTATTTTTATCATATTTTTCAATCCACTTGCTGTTAGTAACTATGCTATAGTATACTGTAACAATATAGTAACACAAAATTTAAAACAAATCAAGTATATTTGTTAAAAATATTATAAAGATGTTTCGAAATTGTTAAATATAAAAATATAGTAAACTTAGCAATCCTTTATTTTACTGGTTTTATTTATATTTTAGTAATATTTTTTATTTGGAAAATAAAAAATATTTCCACTTTTGAGTTTATATAAATTGCTATAAAAATACTTCAAAAATTTGTTGAAAGATTGATTTTTATATGAAGAAAATAATTTTTAATTAAATATTAGTATCATTTTTTATAATTCATTTATGATAAATAAAAGTAGGTGAAAAAATAATCCAAGAAAAATTATAGTGTTTTTAAAAAATCTGTGCTAAACTTCTTTCATACAAAACAAAAAAGTTTTGTTAACGACATATTACTTGTAAGGAAATATAAAAAATACAAAACATCATTCTTAATAAATGAAAAAGAAAGGATACATTATGAACAACAATGAAACTAGAAAATCAAGTAAAAATTATAAAGTACGCAAAGATAATATATTTTATTTCCATACAGTACAATCTTTTCTACCAAATGAAACTACACCAGAACAAGCACATAAAATCGGAATAGAGTTAATGAGAAAACATTACGGACCCCATGTACAAGTAGTTATAGCAACACATATAGATAAAGCCCACATACATAACCATTTTGTGATAAATTCTGTTTCTCTTAGTTGCGAAAAGTTTCATAGTAACAAAGATACTTTAAATAAGATGAGAAATAATTCAGACATACTTTGTAGACAAAATGGTTTATCTGTTATTGTACCAAAATCCAAAAATCAAAATTATTCTTATAAAGAATGGCAAGAGAGAAAAAATAATAATTCATGGAAAGAAGATTTACGTTTAGATTTGGATAAAGCAATTTTACAATCTAACAGTTTTGATAAATTTAAAAATATTTTAAAACAACAAGGATATGAATTTAAAGAACCAAGAAAATATTTAACAATAAGAAAAAAAGGTTATGAGCGTTATATAAGAACAAAAACATTAGGTGATGACTATATAGAAGAGCGTATAAAAGAGAGAATAGCAAATGAGAATAAATTAAATATTGCAGACTTTAGTAAGAATAATAAACCTGTAACAGTAGGGAAATTTGTAGCATACAAGAGAAAAGAATAAATTTAATTTTCTAAGAAATATAATATCTGATTCAGGTGTTATTGTGATGAAAAGTAGTATAGTTTCAAATAGTAACAATAGAACTTTAAATACTGAAGAATTTAGAGCATTTACGCTTGTGGATAAAATTGCTCCTTTAATTTTTATAAATGATAATGATGAATATGGAAAATTATTTTCTTTAATTCATGAATTAGTTCATGTTTACTTAGGTAAAAACAACTTACTAAATACTTCTACTATTGAAGATGTAAATTCAGTAGAAATTTTTTGTAATGCTGTAACAGGTAACTTTTTTGTTCCTAAAAAAATATTTACCCAAAAATGGCATGAATTAAATTATGGAACAGAGAAAGATATAATAAATTACATAAACGAAAGTGATAAGTATTCTGATAAAGCTCTAATTTCTTGGAGTGATTATAATATAGCAGACCCTTGGATAATCGCAACAGCTAAAACATACAATTATGTTGTAATAACATTGGAACAATTAAGAAATACAAATACTTTGAAAAATAATGGTAAGGTATATATACCTGAAATATGTGAATATTTTGAAGTTGAATGTAAAGATATTTATTATATGCTAGATAATATGAATTTCAAATTTTAAATAGAAGTGGACAAAGCTAGATTCTATAATTAGTTTTGTCTATTTTTTTATTTTTAAATCTTCAATTAAAAGTCTAAATATGGTACAATAAAAGTATCTAGCAAAGAAAACACATAAAACAAAATAAGGTCGTGCTTTATAAATACACGACCAAAAAATAAAAGGTGCGTAAAATCATGCTAGAACCAAAGAAAATAATTCATCGGAATATAAGAGATAATCTATATAGAAAAATATTGAAAAATGAAGACCATGCTAAAGATATATATCATTTAGCAACTGGAGAACATATAAGTGAAAAGCTAATCCATAAAACTTTAGATTCTGGTTTAGTTAATAGAGAATACTATAATGATAGTTCTTTTTTATCAGACAACGAAGTATCTCTTAATAATATATCTATATTTGAACAAGACGGTAATTACTTTATTTTGTTTGAACATCAGAGTAGCAGAACTTCTGATGAAGAAGGTAGAAAAAGTACGCAAAACATCTACACACGTATAGAAGGTTATGCAAATGATTTAATAGAATTAAATGAAAAAGAAATAAAAGATAGAAATAATGGTGTTTTACCAGATAATTATTCAGTACCTGAAATAAAAGCATTAATAGTGTATAATGGAAAAGATTTAGAAGAGTATGTACATGGAAAAGATATATACGATGATATACCGAACAATACAGGTCTTGATATAAAGTCTATAGATGCAAGATATGATTCTCTAATTACTAGGTTTGGATTTAAAGGTAATGAAAATCATATTTTATTTAAAGTAGGATATTTTTTCAAACAGTATGATACTAAACTTACGGAGTTAAATGACCAAAACGAAGATAAAGAAATTGATACAAGGTTTAGTATAAATACTTTACCAAAAGAAATGAGAGAAGAATTACAAAGAATAGAAAAAGCAAGAAGAAATATGAATGAATATAAGGCGTATGTCTATGCAAGAGATAAATGCCGTGAAAATGATTATTACTTTAGTGAAATAGGAGGAATAGAAGCTATGGCTACAAATAAATTGTTAGAAAGAAATGATTATGGAGAAGATGCTTACGAAGACCTAAAAAAACGTCAATTAGAGTATGCTATAAAAAAAGAAGATAGTTTATTGCAAAAAGGTAGACAAGAAGGAGAAGCTATCGGCATACAAAAAGGTGAAGCTATTGGCATCCAAAAAGGTGAAGCTATTGGCATCCAAAAAGGTGAAGCTATTGGAAAAATAAAAACGATGTTGGAATTAAAAGTAGACTATCTACAAATAAGAAAACTATTAGATAAGCCCGGCTTTACAAAAGAAATTTTTTTAGAAGCACTTATAAGTGCAGATAGAGATGGTATAAAGTTACCTAAACCAGCTTTAGAGCAATTAAAATATAGTGGAATAAAAACCATAAATCAAGGTAGAGACATTAACAATAATAATCGTGTGAGGTAGAATAATTATCAAAAAGGAGATAAAAGTTAATTTTAAGGAAAAGTACGACCAATTATTTTCAAAAACATATAAGTTTGCAAATGATAACTATACATCAAACAAACCGATGAACTGGTTATCTGTAACAAAAAATATTACATCATTAGAAAATCTAACAAACTTAGAGCGTGCTATGCTGCACGCTTTTTTTAATGAGTTAGAACGTTTAGAAAATAAAAAACAAATATCGTGTAGCAAAAGTTTTGATGATATATTTAGAAAACGGTTCACTAACATTTATAAATATGCTAAAATGAATTATGAGAATAACTACATAAATATAGAACAAAACTTTATTAAAGCTAGTGATTTTGGAAAATATTTAATAAAAATAGTTGATATAATAAAAGCTGAAAAGAGCTATCACAAGAAAGGGATAACAGAGTTAGAGAAAATACAAGAACTGAATTACATACACAAACAAGCAGAGTGGGTAACAATACGAGATATAATAGAGATGTAGACAATCAAACTCAAACAACTGAAAAAAACAAAGCAGAAGAACTTGAAACAACTTCTTTTTTTACTGAAAAAATAGAAGAGATAAAATTAACAGAATAAAATTATTATAGAAGTAACAGCTAACAACAAAGAACTTTTAGAAAACTATACAAAACCATTTGTTATGATTAGTTTTAGTGAATTTGATAAACTAAACGATTTTAGTATTTCCCCATTTAATGAATTAGAACAAAATATCAAAGATATAGAGAATACTATGGTACATGGAAATGGATATTTTAAAACATACGGTACTCTATTCTATAAAGAAAATCCAGAAGACGAACAATTTACAACACATACATTTAGATATGACGGTGCAATGCTATCTTCTATCGTGTAGTCTTGCTCGTTCACATAATCTGTGTTTTCTTAGTAAATTTCATTATCGTTCATTATTTTTCTCTCGTTTTAAAACGACCTTTCTTATTTTTCACTTTTAAGTTGTTTTAGGAAGTTATTTAGCTTTTCTGGGATAGGAAGCCCAATAACGTAAGCGTTTTCTAAAATGGATATTCCCTCATTTGAAATATAAAATAAAATAACCGCATTTTTAAATATACCCTTAGTGCCTATTTGACTTGAAAGGCTACGATTTATTATTGATTTCATAACACCTGTAACATAATCGGCTATGATAAAATAAATAATTATGAAATTTACCCATGAGCTAGCTCATGGGTAGGGAAGCCCTAGGGGCTTTCCTGCCCACTTATTAAATTTTCAAGAAATCAAAATAAAAGATACAAAAAATATGAAATATATACTTGATTAAAAAAAAATCATAAAGTATAATCAACCAAAATACAACAGGATAAGGAATTTATAAATTTATGAAAAAACTTATACTTGCAGAAAAACCATCTGTGGCAAAAGATATTGCAAAAGCACTAAGTTTAAAAAAATCTGGAAATGGATATATAGAGGGAAATGAATATATAGTAACATGGGCACTTGGTCATTTAATTACACTACAGGATCCCGGCGATTACGATAAAATTTATGAAAAATGGGATATTAACCATTTACCAATTATTCCACAAAAAATGATACTAACTATAATACCACAGGCAGCTAAACAATTTAAAATAATAAAAGGCTTATTAAAAGAGACAAGCGAAGTAATAATAGCCACAGATGCAGGTCGTGAGGGCGAGCTAGTTGCTAGGTGGATTTTAGAATATGCAAAATCTAAGCATAAAATAAAAAGACTTTGGATATCTTCGGTAACAAACAAGGCTATAAAAGACGGTTTTGCAAATTTAAAAGATGGAAACCAGTATTTAAACCTTTATTACTCTGCATATTCTAGGGCTGTTGCTGATTGGGTTGTTGGTATTAATGCAACAAGAGCTTTAACTACAAAATTTAATGCTTCTTTGTCCTGTGGGCGTGTGCAAACTCCCACACTCTCTATATTAGCAAAAAGAGAAGAAGATATAAATAAATTTACAGCCAAAGAATTTTACAAAATAATATTTAATTACAAAGGTGTAAAATTTACAAATTCCGAAAGAATTTTCGACAAAAAAGAAGCTACAAATCTTATAGACAAATTGAAAGATAAAAATGTAACAATAAAAGACATTAAAAGCACAAAAAAGAAAAACCATGTACAAGGCTACGACCTTACTACACTTCAGCAAGATGCTAACAAACTTTATGAATTTTCTGCAAAAGAAACTCTTAATTATACTCAAAATTTATACGAACGTCATAAAGTGCTTACGTATCCACGAACCGATTCTAAATATATTACTAAAGATATGGTAGATACCCTAGTAGAACGTGTAAAAGCTGTAAACTTCGGCGAATTTTCTAAATTTGCAAGCAAAATTTTAAAATCAAAAATAGATGCAAAATCTTTTGTAAACAATGAAAAAGTAACTGACCACCACGCCATAATACCAACAGAAGAAAAAATAGATTTAAGCGAACTAAATAGTGGAGAGAGAAAAATCTATTCTTTGGTAGTAAAAAGATTTTTGCAATTGCTGCTACCCCCATATGAATATGAAGAAACAAAAATCAGCATAGATATAGAAGGCAATATTTTCACAGCAAAAGGAAAAACAGAAATAAATTTAGGATATAGAGAAATAGAAAATAAAAACTTAGAAATAGATGAAGATGATGAAGAAGAACAAAATTTACCTATTTTCAAATTAGGGCAAAATTTAAAAGGAGATTTTTCTTTGCATACTGGTAAAACAACTCCACCTAGCTATTTTACAGAGGGAACGCTCTTAATGGCAATGGAAAACCCTACAGCTTTCATGGAAAATAATAATAAAGATTTAACAAAAACACTAAAAGATACGGGTGGACTTGGTACTGTAGCTACAAGAGCTGATATAATAGAAAAATTATTTTCTGCAGGTTCTATAGAAAAAGAAGGAAAAATAATAAGAACAACTCCAAAAGGCAGGCAATTACTCGGGCTTGTTCCTATAGATTTACGTTCACCACTACTTACTGCAAAATGGGAAACACAACTATTAAAAATATCTAAAGGAGAGCTAAGAAAAGAAGACTTTTTAGAAAATATAAAAAAATACACTCATGAAATCGTAAAAGAAATAAAATTAAGCGATGCTGTATTTAAACATACAAATATTACAAATCAAAAATGTGAAAAATGCAATAAATTAATGCTTGAGATAAAAGGCAAAAACGGTATTTATTTAGTATGTCAAGACAAAGAGTGTGGAACAAGAAAAAATGTAGAAATAACAACAAATGCTAGATGTCCTAAGTGTAAAAAGAAACTTACGATTGTAGGAGACAAAAAGCAAAGTTTTGTATGTATATGTGGTTATAGGGAGAGCAAAGATGCATTTGAACAGAGAAAAAAAGTAGAAAGTAACAAATTAAACAAGAGAGATGTACAGAAATATATACAAAAAATAAACACGGAACAAAAAGAAGAAACAAAAAATAATAATTTTGCTAGTGAATTATCAAAACTGAAATTTTAAGTAATTCAAAAAAATGACCTACTTAAATATGCATATAGCTATTTAAAGAGGTCATTTTTGGGTTAGTGGCGATATAAAAGCTAAAATATCCCACATACAAAGTATTTACTTCACCTCATAGAAATGAAGTAAATGGAATAGTATATAGTACAAAACCATTAATCTAATATAGATTCTGGTTTGAACTGAATTTAGTATACCAAACTTTGTTTTAGATGTCAAGCATTTTTTGCTTCAATCTCAAGCCAAACATATGAAAAAAAATATTCCTAATAAGTAAGTAAAGAGATCATTTTTATATATTATACAATATATGTATTTATCTAAATAAATTTCACAAAATGAAAATTAAAAGTAAAATTTTTAAAATTATATGCAAAACACTGCGAAAGCAAGATATTATATAGGATATACCGTTTACAAAATTACAAATTTAATACATAGTAAGCTTAATGAAATGATTGAAGACAACACTAAAATATGCTATAATAACTTAGGTTTTGACAATTGAAAATACATATGTTCAAAATCTGTGTTGAAAAATAAAATTTTTTTAGGAGGAATAAAAAATGTTAGCAATATTAATGTTTATGCAAATAGTTCCATTTGGACCTGTATTTCCAGACCAAGCTGGTGTCCCAGGAAAATAAAATGATTTTTTAATAAGGAGAATAAAAAATGTTAGTGATATTAATGTTAGTTCAAATAGTTCCATCCGGGATAACATATCCAGGAGATAATGGCGATCCGCTAATGTAATAGGAGTATATATGGTAAAAATTAATAATTACACCCTTTTATCATTAAAAAAGGGTATCAATCTTCAAAAAAATCAAAAATTATTAATACGTTCAAGTGTTGATAATGCTGATTTTGTTAGGACACTTTCTGAATTAGCTTGGAAAATAGGTGCTAAAGATGTTATGGTTCAGTGGTTTGATGATAAAATTAATAGGCAACGTTATTTATATGGTGATATTGATATTTTTGGTATAGAAGATAAATGGTATATTGAATATATTAATAAAATAGTTGAAGAAGATTATCAAGTTATATCTATTACTTCTCATAATCCTGAAAATCTTAAAGGTATTGAACCTGAAAGAATAACTAAAGAATCTAAAGTTATTTCGAAAATGTTTAAGCCACTTGCAGAAAAAATGATGAAAAATGAAATTCAATGGAACATAATTGCTCTCCCATCACCTGAATGGGCTATGAAAGTATTTCCGAATACTGAAAGTCCAGAGGAAGCTATTAATATAATGTGGGAAGCTATTTTTTCTGCAAATCTGATAGATGACCATAGCGACCCAATCACAAATTGGGATAGGCATACCAAAAATTTATTATCCCAAGCAGAAAAACTACAAAGTTATAATTTAAAATCTTTAACTTTTACAAATAGTTTGGGTACAAATTTAGAAATAGGTTTGACTGAAGATCATGCTTGGGTTAGTTGCGGTGAAGAAGCTAAAACAGGCAATAATTTTATAGCTAACATTCCCACATACGAAGTCTTTACTGCACCTCATAGAGATAAAGTAAACGGAATAGTATATGCTACAAAGCCATTGATATACATGGGTAATGTTATCGATAATTTCTGGATTAAATTTCAGAATGGAAAAGTAGTAGAATACAAAGCCGAAGTAGGCAATGAATTTTTAGAAAAAATGCTAAAAATTCATCCAAATGCAGACTTCTTGGGAGAAGTAGCACTTGTACCTCATTCAAGTCCAATATCACAATCTGGTTTATTGTGGTATAACACTTTGTACGATGAAAATGCAAGTTGCCACTTAGCTTTGGGTGCCGGATATACATCTACATTAGCAGGTACTGAAAACCTATCAGAAGAGGAGCGAATGGCAAAAGGCTTAAATCAAAGTCTAAGCCACAATGATTTTATGATAGGCTCGGCTTGTATGAATATATTAGGCAAAACTGAAGATGGTAAAGAAATCCCAATCTTCAAAAATGGAGAATGGGTTGTCTAAAATAAATAGTTAATTAATTATAATCACTGAAAAGCCTCAAATCTTTAAAAGATTTGAGGCTTTTACAGTATTCACAACGTATACAGATAAAACAACTCTATATTATAGAAAAAAAAAGTTGTAATCTAGCTCTAGGTAAATCATACCTATTAACATTATTATGGATAAAAAATCTCTCAGAAGAAGAAAAACTGATTGAGTCGAAGTCTTTAACTTAATGACTTTATCGAGCTATTTAATAGTATCATGCTTTGTTTTAGATGTCAAGCATTTTTTGCTTCAATCTAAGATTTTAAGCCTTTGTTTTAAAACCTACAAATTTGTGATATACTTTTAAAATAACAAAAAAAGAAATCCCTGTATTTTCATTTTTTGTTACTAGTTAAATGGAGGTTTTTATGAGCCACGTAGCAGATGCTCCCCAAACCAGAGAGCTTGACATACAAAAAGAATATATAGAAAAAATAAAACAATACGGAGCTGGAAAACTGTACAACCTAAATACATATGGTTGTCAGATGAATGACAGAGATTCGGAAAAAATAGCTGGAATGCTTGGAGAAATGGGTTATAGTGAAACACAAAACAAAGAAGATGCCGATATAATTATCTTCAATACTTGTTGTGTTAGAGAAAATGCCGAAAATAGGCTTTATGGAAATTTAGGTAAAGTAAAAGTTCTAAAAGAAAGAAATAAGAACTTGAAAGTAATATTATGCGGTTGTATGATGCAGCAAGATATAGTAGTAGACAAAATTAAACAGAGCTACAACTTTGTAGATATTATATTCGGAACATTTAATATATATAGAATGCCCGGTCTTATTTTTACAGCACTTGAAACAGGCGACCAGCTTGTAGATATTTGGAAAGAACACGAAGAAATAATAGAAGATTTGCCAAGTAGAAGAGTTTTTAAATTTAAAGCTGGTGTAAATATAATGTACGGTTGTAATAACAGGTGTAGCTTTTGTATAGTACCATTTGTGCGTGGTAGGGAGCGTAGCCGCCCTATGTCTGATATTATAGAAGAAATAAAAAATTTAGTATCTGATGGTGTAAAAGAAGTAATGCTATTAGGTCAAAATGTAAACTCTTATGGAAACACATTTAGACCTCGTGTATCTTTTGCAAGTTTATTACATGAAATAAACAAAATTGAAGGTTTAGAGCGAATACGCTTTATGACTAGCCATCCAAAAGATTTGTCAGACGAATTAATAGAGGCTATAGCCACTTGTGATAAAGTATGTAAACAGCTTCATCTTCCTGTACAATCTGGTTCAAACGATATTTTGAAAAAAATGCGTCGTATTTATACAAGAGAACAATATTTGGAACTTGTAAAAAAAATAAAAGCAAGGATACCAGATATTTTACTAACAACAGATATTATAGTAGGTTTTCCTACAGAAACAGACGAAGACAATGAAGATACAATTAGCCTTATGAAAGAAGTGGAATATTCTAATGCCTACACTTTTATATATTCCAAACGTGAAGGTACCCCAGCAGCTATAATGGAAGACCAGATTCCAGAAAATATTATTAAAGAACGTTTTAATAAAATATTAGATATGATGAAGCCAATAACTTTAAAAATAAACAGAAAACAAATTGGTAAAACAGTAAAAGTTTTAGTTGAAACAGTTTCCAAAAACGATAAAAATCTATTAACTGGTAGGCTAGACAATGGGCTTCTAGTACACTTCAAAGGCTGTGAAAGTTTAATAGGAGAAATAGTAAATGTACACATAGACGACTGCAAAACTTTCTACCTAATGGGTACACAAACATAAAAACCTTGGGGCTTTGCCCCCAAGGTTTTTATGTTTTATACTTTGAAGTAATTTACTAGTTGTTTTAGTAGTTCTGCTTGAGATGTTAGTTCTTCTGAAGCTGCTGCTGTTTCTTCTGAAACTGCTGAATTACTTTGTACAACTTCTGCAACTTCCTCTATACCCGTTGTAATTTGGCTTATTGCAATTGCTTGCTCCTGAGATGCAGAAGTTATATCATTTATTATATTATATACATCTGATACACTTTTCACTATACTGTCTAAAGATTTAGATGTAGACTCTGCTATAGAACTACCAGAATCAACTCTAAATATAGATTCTTCTATTAAACTTGTCGTTTCTGTTGCTGCCGTTTGGCTTCTACCTGCTAATGCTCTTACTTCTTCTGCAACTACTGCAAAACCTCGACCATGTTCACCAGCACGTGCTGCCTCTACTGCTGCATTTAATGCAAGTAAGTTTGTTTGGAAAGCTATATCTTGTATTGCTTTTATTATTTTTCCAATAGAATTTGAGCTTTCTTTTATCTCTATCATAGCCTCTAACATTTTTTTCATTGCATTATTGCCTTCTGTTGCATTTCGAGTAGATTCATTGGAAATATTGTTCGCTTGTGTTGCATTTTCCGCATTTGCTTTTGTTTTCTGGTTTACTATTTCTATTGTTGCATTTAACTCTTCTATAGAACTAGACTGCTCTGTAGCACCTGCTGCAAGGTTCATTGCACTGCTAGATATTGCCTGTGCTCCTGCAAAAACGGCTGTAGATGCAGCACTTATTTCGCTTATCGTTTTGTGTAATGTAGCTGTTATATTGTTTATAGATGTTTTTATTTCCTTAAATTCTCCAACATATTCTCTATCGATTCTTTGTAATAAGTCTCCAGAAGAAATTTTAGAAAGAATATCGGATATTTCTTTTATATAAAGAGAAAGAGTATCAATTGTAACATTTACAGACTCTTTCATAGATAAAAAATCACCATGGTAGCTTCCCATAACTTTTGTATCAAATTCTCCACGAGAAAGATTTCTCATAATTTTATTTATTTCTGTTATAGGCTCATTTACTGTAGATAATACTCTATTTAAACCTACCATTAAATCTTGCCAATCACCAGTAAAACTATCTGTTTCTATTGTTTTAGATAAATCTCCTTCTAGTGCAAAGCTTATCATATTTTTTACAGATTTGCTTACGTCTAATATGTTGTTTCTCATATTGTCCACAGCTTCGTTCATACGAGCTTTTTGACCCGGTAATCTTTCCAACTGTGCATCAAAATCTCCAGAAGATATTTCAGAAAAAACACCTATAACTTTATCCTGTGTTTCTAAATGACTTTTTACCATTTCGTTTACTTTATTTGCAACTTCAAAATATGAGCCATTAAATTTATTGGCATTTATAAATACATCTAGCTGACCTCTATCATGTTCTGCACCCATATTATTCATTTCTGATATTAGGGATTTTATTGTATTAACAACTTTTCTTGTAGACTCTGCAAGTACACCCATTTCATCTTTTGAATTGTGAGAAAGATTCACATTTAAATTACCCATAGAAACATTTGAAAGTGCCTCGGAAACTTGAGCTGCAGGCTTTGATATAACTATAGTTATAAATATAGCTATAAGAATACCAAACAAAACTGTAACTACAGATATTGCTATCATTGTATTTATAGTATTCCTTGTTTGATTGTTCATATTAATATCAACATTACCCATAAATTCTGCTGTAATATCATACAAAACTTGATACGCAGCATCTATTTGTGATACAAAATCGGGTATTAACTCACGAAGATTTGAAATAGCAACAGTATTCGATGCTCTGGAAGCAGTAATACTAGGCATTGATACCGTTCCTATAAAAGAATCCACAAGACTTTGAATCTCAAGTATCATTCCTCTTCGTTCTTCTCTTATATCTTCTGAAAAAACAGGGTCTGTTGTTACAGAATAAACATAATTTGCTATTAATTGATTAAATCTACTATACACATAATGAAGCTCTTGTTCTAATTCGTTTAAAGCTTGTGTATTTCCAACGTTTGTACTAAAACCTGCTATACCAGTTATACGCTGTATATCCATAATAATCGTATTTGCAGCTGATAGCATTTGATTTCGCCTAGAAGGGTAGTTTAATACATATGAATATTCACTATTTGTGTCTCTTATTTGAACTATTCCAAATACAGACATAAATATTGTCATAAGCAAGACTAAACCAAAACCTAGAGCAAGCTTTCCACTTATTTTTGTATTATTTAATATTTTCAATTTTTTCCTCCCTAATTTTTAATTAAGTCTAATTATACTATATTTAGCTTGTTATTTTACAAATTTTTTAGGGGGATGATAATTTTAAACCCGCCAATATTTCTAGTGGTATTTTTAGTTCCCCGTATCCAATTCCTAATTCTATATTCGGTTTTGTATGTCCGTGAAAATCACTACCTCCACTTATTTTTAAATTTAATTCTTTTGCAAGTTCTTTCAAAAAAATTTCTTCCTCATATTTATGTGTAGAATATATAGCCTCTATACCGTCTAAAGAGTGTTTTTTTAATTCCTTTATTAGTATTATCAAATTTTCCTTTTTTAATTTATACCTAAACGGATGGGCTAATATCGAAATACCTCCTGCTTTATGTATTACCTCTATAGCTTCTTTTGGATTTAATGTTTGTTTGGGTACATTTGTTTTTTTATCTCCACGAAAAAATTTTTCAAATGCCTCTTCAAAACTTTTTGCATATCCTTTTTCTATTAGAGCTTTAGAAAAATGGGCTTTTGTAATGTTACCTGTAGATGATAGTTTTTCTACATCCTGCATAGATATATTTATATTTTCAGCATTTAGATTTTTTATTAATTCTATATTCCTATTTTTTCGATATGTTTTTAACTTATCGAATACAGCCTTTACTTCTTCATTTTCCGAAATAAATAAACCTAATATATGAAATTCATTGCCTTTAAAATCTCCACTGGGATAAGATGTACTTATTTCTACACCAGAAACAACTTCTACACCATGCTCTACACCTGCCTGCTTCGCCTCGGCTATACCCTCTATTGTATCATGGTCGGTTAATGCTATAGCGGATATGCCTTTGCTTTTGGCATACAATACAAGTTCTTTTGGAGAAAAAGTACCATCGGAATACGTAGAGTGTGTGTGTAAATCTATATATTTCATCTAAAACTCCATTTTACCCAATAAAAGATGGGTTATATTTTTTATATTTTTAACATACATTGTATCATATTTTTGAAAATTAGTAAGTAAAATTAATTAGGAACGAATAAAAAATAATTTAACTTTACCAGTATAGAGAGAGGGGAATAATGAGAATAGGAATAAAATCGCTTTTTTCTGGTGTCTTGATAGGATACGCTATAACTATTACAGTTTTTATAGGGTATGCAATACTATTAACACATACAAATTTATCTGAAAATAATATTTCGCTAGTTGTATCTATTACATCTGTTGTAAGTGTTTTAGTTGCTGGTTTTGATTCTGCAAGGTACCAGCAAAAAAAAGGATGGGCTTGGGGTGTAGCTTCTGGTTTTTTATATGGGTTACTTTTAATATTACTTATGATGATTTTTCAGGGAGGCACTATTAGTTCTGGAAGGTCTTTTTCGCTACTTATTCTATCTCTTGCTGGTGGTGGACTTGGTGGAGTTTTAGGTATTAATTTCAAAAAAGAATAATATAAAAAAGTGTTTTTGTCAATAACAGAAATAGCCCATTCCTATAGTGGGATATTTAGACTGTCGACAACAATTGTCGGTAGTCTTTTTTTTGATAAAAATAACAAAAAAGATAAAATAATAAGTATAATAATACTGAAAATTTTCCGATTAAAATAATGTACATATTCTATAAAACATAGGAGAGTAGTGAATGAAAAAATTTATTATTGGTTTAGGGGCTATAACTTTTTTATCAGGTTTTGGAACATTAAATAATGATGAAAACTACATATCAAATTTACAAGTACAAATAAAAGAAATGCAAACTCAGATTAGAGAACTACAAGAAAAATTTGAAAAATTATTAAATAAACCAGAAAATATAACGCAAAATATACAAAACGTACTAGAAATTTCTAATGATAACAACATAACAAATTCTACAGAGCAGTATAGTGATAATTTGACAATTGAAGAACTCAAATATATATTGTCTCAACAACCTGTTACTATTAGTTCTGAAATTATACAAAATATTTTTAATAATAATGCAATACACACATTAAAAAATAATAGTGAATTTGATATTCTTCATGTTGATATGGTTCATGCTGCTTGGGACTCTAATGGATTACCGATTGGAGACTTGACAGGTGCTGGTACTCCTATGATTAGTTGGTCAAACATTAATTATTTTCCATCTTATGCATCAATAAGTATGTTTGATTCTTTTTTATCTCCAAGCGGATTTAATCATATAAATCTTGCTTCTGGAGGCACTTATAAAAATATGATTATGACGACATTTAGTCTCAGTAATCGTATCAATAGTATTGAAAGTATCGTTGCTTCTTTTGAAACTATAGACGGATATATCTGGACTAATCCTTATTTTGAAATATGGAGAGATTTGTTTGATAGACAACGCAGAGGTTAAATAAAAATTTTACATAAAAATCCCCCCAAATTAAAGTTTAATTTGGGGGGATTTTATTACCAATTACTTTCGTTCATTTCTCCAGCCATTCTTAGTGCTTCACGCACAGCTTCTACAACTGCATTTGTAGAAGCTGTAGCACCTGTAAATGTATCTACATCTTCGGCTATATGAGTTGTTTGATTTTCGTATATATAATCACGAAGTGCTGGCCATATTTGTTCCCAGCTTGCTGGTGTTTCTGATTGTTCGTTTTCTACTATACGTCTGATAGTGTTTCTATCTACTGTTACAGTAAGTGTAATAGGTGCATGTGCACCATCTACAGTAGCAGTATAGTGTCCTGGTATAAAAAACCTTGCATCTGGTTGACTTGGGTTTATAGTATATCTAGTACCACTTATAGGTGTTAATGCAGATGGGTCTCCACCTGCCTCTATTATTGCTTGCTCTACAGCCCAAACAATAGCAGAAGCACTAGATGTTGCACCTGTTGTTATATCTAAGTCTAGAGTGCTTTGTCTATCGTTTATTTGATGATGTGCAACTTGACGGAAGAACCAACCACCCCATGTACCACCATATACTGCAGTATCTTGTCCTGTAAGAGCTGTTTCACCATGTACTAATGCACTACCAACATTAACATGAAAATAATTACGTCCCATAGAAACACGTACTATCATATCTGTATCTTCACTGTGTAACATACGAATATCACCATCTTGTAGAGGCTGTCCGTATATATTCATAGTGTTTGCTGGAACTGTTATTTCGTAAAATCCCGGTATAAATCTATCGCTTGGCAATGGTGCTGCCAAACTTTGTGGAACTAAATCGCTTGGATTTGCCCCTGCTTCCCTTATTGTTTCTTCTACAGCTTGTATTATTGCTGTTGTTGTAGCCGTTGCACCACTAAAAGCATCTAAACCATTTGTAGATTGCTGTACAAATATTTGGTCTGCTACAGCAGGATATGCACGGAAAAACCAGCCTGAACCATAAGTAGAATCGGAATGCTCTACCACATGGATATCAGTAATTTGATTTTCGCTAAAAGTTACAGATACAGACAATGGACCGCCATGGCTATCTGCACTACCAACATAAGTACCTGGTGTAAAACTAGCAGTTGCAAAAGATAAACCTTCTATTGTTATCGCTGGTAGCTCTGGCTCTGTTGCTGAAATAGCTGGTGGTTCTACTATTGGAACAACAGTTGAATTGTTTTGATTATTTTGGGTTCCACAAGCTGTAAGTACAGTTGCAAGACTTACTGTTCCCAAACTAAAAATTAATTTTTTCATAACTTCCCTCCAAAAAATTTACTTGCTATAGCGATTACAAAAAATCGATATTGGTAAATTTTTAACAAGTTTTATTAAAATAAATGCAATTTGCTTTTAAAAGTGTTATTATAGTACAAAGTTTCTTTTTTTGAACCTATATAACACAATTATTATAAACACATTTTTATGATTTGTCAAGTATTATTTTTCAAAAATTGTGTTTTGCCCCAAAATTACAAATTTATTGCAATAATATTAACAAATGATTACGATTTTGTATGCTGACTATTTTATGATATACTAACAGTAAAATAAACTCACTTTTTGTTGTAACAATAACCTTTACAAAGGAAAAATATATGAATCTAAATGAATCGCAAGAAATAGCCAAAAATCATTTAAAAGGGCCAATGTTAGTAATAGCAGGTCCAGGAAGTGGCAAAACAACAGTTATAACTCACAGGATAAAAAATTTGATACAAAAAGGTATAAATCCAGAAAAAATACTGGTAATAACATTTTCCAAGGCTGCAGCTATAAATATGGAGCAGAGGTATAGGAAAATAGCTAAGGATAATGTAAATTTTTTTACTTTTCACAGCCTATTTTTTAAAATTTTAAAAAAACACATGAACATTAATATAAATAGCATATTAAAGGATGATGAAAAAACTGACATATTAAAAAATATAACTCACAGTATAGACCCCGAAATGGAGGTGGACACAGAACTTGTAGAAAATATAGCTTCGGAAATATCTCTTATACAAAACGATATGATAAATATAGAGTATTATAATTCTACATGTACTACAAACAATGATTTTAAAGCTATATATAAACTTTACAAGAGCTACAAAAAAGAAAATAATAAAATAGATTTTGACGATATGCTAACAAAGTCTTACGAACTTTTAAAAAACAATAATGGTATTTTAAAACTATGGCAACAGAAATACGATTACATAATGATAGATGAGTTTCAAGATATTAATAAAATTCAGTACGAAAATATTGTTTTGTTAAGTGGAAAAAACAAAAATTTGTACATAGTAGGAGATGATGACCAGAGCATATACGCTTTTAGAGGTTCCAGACCAAATTTTTTGCTAAACTTTGGAGATGATTTTAAAAATACAAAAAAAGTAGTTTTAGATACAAACTACAGGTCTAGCGATGAAATAATAAAAATATCTAATGCTGTTATTAAATACAACAAACTTAGGTATAATAAAGTTATAAAAGGCACAAAGAAAGAGGGACCAAAACCAAAGCTAATAAAATGTGAAAGTGCGAATGAAGAAGCAACGTATATAGCTGAAAAAATAAAAAAATTAGAAATACCATTAAACGAAATATGTATAATATATCGTACAAACATACAAGCAAGAGCAATTTGCGATGCTTTTTCTATGACAAATATTCCGTATATATTAAAAGATGCTACACCTAGTATATATGAACATTTTTCTGTATTAGATATTTTGGCATATTTATATATTTCATTAGATATTACAAGAAATCAGGAGTTAAAGAGGATTATAAATAAACCTAAAAGGTATATAAGCAAAGGCACAATAGAATTATACAGAAATGATGAGATTTTGATGAAATCGTTACTATCTGCAAAACATTTGGAGCATTGGCAAAAGCGACCTTTAAACGACCTTATAGACCATTTGGCTATTATAAAAGATTTAAAACCTAGCAAAGCGATAAAATATATAAGAAAAACAGTAGGATATGATGATTATGTAAAAGAGCTTACTAAATACAAAAAAACAACTAGTAAAGGTATATTTGAAATACTGGAAGAATTGGGCGAATCGGCAAAGAATTTCGATAAAATAGAACAGTATCTAAAGCATATAGAAAATATAAAAGAAATAGAAAAAGAAAAAAGCGAAGCAAAAAGAGTAACGAAAAAAGATGATATGGTAGGAGTACAGCTAAGCACAATGCACGGAGCAAAAGGTTTAGAATATGAAGCTGTTTTTGTAATATCCTGTGTTGAGGGAATAATACCACACGAAAAAAGCAAAACAGATGAAGAAATAGAAGAAGAACGAAGACTTTTTTACGTTGCACTAACAAGAGCAAAAAGTTTACTATACATATCAATAGTAAACACAAAATACGAAGAACCCGTAAACCCAACAAGATTTTTGAAAGGGATAGTGTACGAATAAAATATTTAAAACCTTGGGGGCTTTGCCCCCAAACCCCACAAGGTTTTAAGGTTTTATTCGTATTGTAATTTTAAAAAAATGACGATATAATTTGTATAGTATGCAAATTGAAAGGAAAACGAATGAACAGAATACAGAAAAAGAAACGATTTGTAACTTTTATGGCTATATTTTTGGTTATACTTATGATGGCAGCACCAATCATTGGTTTTTTTACTTGGATTTTTAGTGTATTATTTTAAAGGAGGGGATTAATGTGGCAAACGAAGAAAAACCAGAAATAAGTAATCAGAATAATATTTCAGCAGAAGATTTACTTGCTACTTTAAATAATATTGTGGAAGAAGCAAAAGATGATGAAGATGATATTATATTATTAGAAGAAGATGATGAAGATGATTACTCCGAACTACACGATTTGTTCAGAGAAATAGAAGCAGAAGTAGAACAAGGTGTAAATATTCCATATTCTACTACCGTGCGTAATAAAACAAAAGAAAAAACTGCAGAAGAAATAGAGGCAGAAAATGTACTAGAACTAGCAAATCAAAGTATACAAAAAGTGTTAGATACAAAAGGTTTAACTGCAGAAGAAACAGCAGAACTAAAAAGACAAGAAAAAATAAAGAAATTGTCAATGCCTTTTAAAGATACATCTAAGCACAAAGGAGTTGCTATAGCTCTTGCATCTTGTATTATCTTGATTACAGGTATTACTTTACTTATACCTATTTTGTTTAGTACAACTGAAGAATTAGATTTACCAGTATCCGAAGAGAACCCTGCAATAGTTGTAAGCCAGTCTGAAATATCTGGTTCTACAAATCTTATATTTATTTCGGAGCAAAGAGGGACATATAACAGTAGATTTTATCTTTCAAGAATGATACTAGACAATTTTGGTACTATTTTTTATTTTGATAATAATATCGATTGGGAAAACTACACACCTACTTTAGTAGATAATAATGGTGTAAAATACAATCGTATTTTAAATAACATAGGACTTTTAGAAAATCGTGTTATTTTCGAGCCAACAAATACAAGTGCAAGAGGGCTTGTGCTTACAATTACAAATAATATTACAGAAGAGGAAGTTGTTTTTCCTATAGAGCTTTTGGGCGATTTTATAAGGCTACCAATAAACCATATAACAACTAGAACAACGTACAATTTAAATGGTACCCCACTAACTATAACAGGTGGTCATTTTTCTGCTTCTGGTATTACTATTTTTTATGAATTAGACAATACAGATACAAATCTTTCATTTGATGGAATAATTTTTAATATTGGTGCAAGAAATGCAATACTTAGAAATCATCAGGAATTTGAAATAGGTGAAGGAAGAGTTTTGGGAAGAATAGATTTTGAACCACTACAGAATTTAAGTGGTACTGGTACTATTATTTTTGCAAATCCATTTTTAACTCACAATATAAACAGGCAAATAAATATAGAACCTCTTTTTAGCAGATTACCAGAGAACCAAATACGTATACCTTTCGAGAATGGTAATTTTGTTTTGGAAAGAATAGCAAGGCGTTCTAATGATTTTATACTTGTAATGCACAGTGCAAACCATGCAGGGGAAAGAAAGGAAGTACGATTTGATGCAGTTTTAGAAATATTAGAAGAAGATGGAACTGAGCATGTGCTTTATCCTACAATATTTTCTACACCTATAGGTTCAGATGTACTATTTCCTATTACAGAAAGTATAAGGAGTCCATTTGAAACAAATTTAAATATACGTAGTATTCTTGTTGGTTACAATAGTTTTAACGTAGATATAGATTTAAACAATCTTATGCCAAATTTTAATTTTACAGATATAAATATACTAAATGGAGCACAGAATGTATTTCACGAAAGAGGGTATGAATTATCAGAGCTTGTTACATATTCACTAAGCGGAAATACCCTTTTTGCTATATACAGAGTAATGCACCAAAACGAAATAATAACATACCTGGTAGAAGGAACAAGAGCCAACGAAGGTTGGATATACAATGTAAATAGATATTAAAATTTTTTAAAACCTAGGGGCGTTGCCCCAAGGTTTTTATATTTTTAGTATCTATTTTCTATTATCCATGTTGCTTTTTGTAATGTTTCTATTGTTGTTTTGGAGTTTTGTAGTAGATGTTGTTGATTGTCAAGTATTATTTCTAGTGTAAAGTTGTTTAGATATTCTAGTGGGTACGGATGTATTATTGTATATAAATCATGTTCTTTGTCTATCCACATTACAGAGCCTTCTAGTAGCTCTATTCCATTTACTTTTGAATTTCCTTGTAACATTACTATCATTACCTCTGTTTCAAAATCTGTTGTCATAACGTACATACCACCATCTGTAGTTACAACTACATTACCTATATTCGATTTTACAATCTCATTTTTTGTACTATCTAAGTATACAAAAACGCTATCACTTTCTAAGTCTATTAATTTAAAATACCCGTCTTTGTCTTGCAATAAATTTTCTATGTTTAAATTTCCAGCATACACATTTTTCTGCGAAAAAAATAAAAACAATAAAATAAAATATACTCTTTTCATATTTCCTCCTGTAATATAATATAACCAAATTTAGTTAAAATATTTAAAATGTGAGAAAAAAAAATTTCCTCTTTTTTTCAGTATGCAACAAATTTTAAAGTTAATACTACTAAAGCGAATGTTTTAGATTTGCTTAAAAAAAGCGTCCTTTTTCTAAACAAATTTAAAATTCATGTAGCAAATAGATACAAGTGAGGGTATATTAATGAAAAAAACTTTTTTAGCACTAGGATTTTTAACAGTAGCTTTATCGACAGGTTGTGCAGAACGTGCAACTAATAATGTAAACAGAGTAGCAAATGACGGTTTTTATAATGGTGGAGTAGATAATGGATACGGTAGTAACTATGCAGGTGGCGATGTAGGAGGAGAATTTAGAACTACAGAAACCATAACAAGAGAGACTGTACCATACAACAGACATACAAGAAGAGTAGCAAACAACGTAAACGGTGTTGCAAATAGATATACACAAAGCCCATGGGGTAGACCGTATAATAAAAAAGTAACAAGAAGTACATCAGGTGTAGATGGTAATATAACTGGTTATGGAACAAACAATTATGTAAATAACAATAATGCAGCTGGTTATGGAACAAATAATTACGCTGTAAATGACAACACAACTGGCTATAGAACAAATAATTATGCTGTAAACAATACTACAGACAATTATTACTCTAGTGGTGCACCTTTAGGTGGCACAACAGGAACAACAGGCGAGTTTAAAACTGCCTATGACTATGTGCCAGTGCCAGGCAGAATTAATAATTAAAACAATAAAACAAAACCCCCACATACAAATATGTGGGGGTTACTGCGTTATAAATATATTACTATTTGTAGATAATACTAGTTAACAGTACCTGGTAGGTGTACAGCTTCTGCTGGAGTAGTAAGTGTTACACTACCGTTTGCTGCATTCCACTCTACGTTTAATCCTAGAGCTTCTGCGAATGCACGTACTGGTATCATCATACGGCTTGTTTCTGGGTTTACATACGGAGCATATGGGAATGCGTTAGCACCAGTACCAGATAATATAGTACGTTGTACGCCACCAACACCCATTGCTTCGTTTCCAACTTGTAACCAGATGTTACGTCCAGTTTGGTCTATTAGGAATGTGCTTGTAGCGTTGTTCCATGTAAACATATCTGGGTCGTATGGATTTTCTGCACCTAGAAGTAATGCGAATGCAAGACGAGCTGGTAATACAGACACGCCATCTTCGTTTACTTCGAAGCTACCCCACTGATCTGCAGGGAAGTTTACAACAGTTCCACCAACAGTTATAACACCATCTTGTGTAAATATTACAGGTGCTCCTATAGTGTCTTGTGCAACATCACCAATTGTGATAAATGGTGCAGCAAAACCTGGAACGTTGAATAAATCACGACGGTTTACGAAGTTGCTGTAATCTTGTCTGTTTAAAGTAGTGTGAGATTGACTACCTGGTGTGTTTCTGTTTCCACCTTCTGTTACTAGTGGATGCTCGAAGTTGTTTGCAACTGCAGGACCCCAAACAACAATGTCATAACCTACGTTTGAGTCTGGAGCTACAGCTGTAAGACGTACTTGAACGTTAGAGAAAGATATTGTAGATGGTACGCTAGAAGCTTGTGCAATTTCGAAACTTACGTTTGGTCTTGCAGCACCTTGCCAAATACCTGCAAGTGCACTAGATACTCTCATGTTTGCTATTTGGATGTTACCAGCTGTTACTTCCCAGTTGAAGCCTGGAGCTATTTGCATTTCTGTAAACAAACCATCTGTTATAGATACGTGTACATCTTGGTGAGGAAGAAGTGCACCAGCAACAGTTTCAGTAATGGAGAAGTTTCCTACTGGAACGAACTGATAACCAACACGGATGTTTCTAGCATCTGCTGTTACAGTTATTGGACTTATAACTTCTGCAATTGTTACATATGGAGTTGTAACATTGTTACGAGCTGCACTACCACCTAGAGAAAGATTTACATCACCTGTAAAGCCTGGCTCTATAGTTAAGTATAAGTCTAGGTCGAAACGAATACGGTTGTCGTTTGCACCTGTACGAGTAAGACCAGTAACGTGAATTTCATTGTTGTTTATACGTACATGTGGGTTGTCGCTATTGTTTAAGTTGAAGTGTCTTCCACTACCTGGTAGGCTTGCAGCTTGACCAGTTAAGAATGCAGCTTGAGCAACATTTAATACATTGAAGAATCTAGCTTCACGGATTCTTACACCTTCTGGTAAGCTAAGTGTAAGTGTACGCTCTTGGTGAGCAGCTTCTTGAATGTTTTCTTCTACACGAACTCTTACAGCTCTGTGGTGTTGTGCTACGGAACCTGTAATAGTATCTTCGTATAATCTACCACTTAGAAGTGTTGGTACGTTGTCGCTTAATGCTGTAAGTCTGATTGCCCAGTCTTCAACTCTACCTACGTTTATTTGTTGTTCTGTAACAAAAGAGTTTACAGTTTGGTTAACAGCAAATGTACCTTGAGCACCAGTTGTAGCAGCTACTACGTTCCATCTGTTTATAGCCTGACCAAAACGGTTTTCGTAAGGTATTAAAGTATTTTCCCAAACATGTGATTGACCAGCTGGTATGTCTAGTGGTTGAGAAAGTGTTGGCCAGCCTGCTGCAGCTAATACTGCATTTGCATCTGCAACTCTTACATATGGACCAAAGTTTGGAGCAGATATTGGTACTAAATTACCAGTTCCTGCAGGTACAAATCTTACTTGACCACCAAAACGAACGTGGCTACCAGAACCTACACCTTGAATTTGCTCGCCTGTTCTTTGTTGACTGTCTCTTATTGTTATATATACATCTTGGTCTGGAGTAGTTTCCCAAGCGTTGCTAGATAACACAAGATTGTTTAATACTATTTGACCAAGTGGCATACCTTGTTGGCTAGATACTAGACCAGTAAGTTCTACACGAAGTACATTGTTGTTGTTAAAACGTGTAAATACAAAGTTCGGGTTACCAACGTGGTGAGTATAGTTACCACCTTGACCTGCTGGAGTAGATGTTCTTGGACCCCAACTAAAACCAGATGGAGCAATTAAATCGAACGCTCTTACACCTTGTTGCTCTGTAGTACCAAAACTGTTCAAGAATGTTTCGGAAACAACTAAGTCAAAGTTTAATGTATGACGGTGAGTACCAGTGTTACGAGCAACAGTATTTGTTCTACCTACTGCTTGTGCACCACGGATATTTACAGTACCAAGACCAGGCATACTGCCAAGTATAGATTGGTGTGGAACAGCAAATACGTTTGTACCTGGACTAAGAGGAGCACCTTGAATGCTTATTGCATTTTCATTTTGTGTTCTTATTATAAGTGGGAAACGAATCAATGTTGCTCCAACTTCTGTAGTTACCGCTTCTGTTCTTGGGTTATTTACAGTACCACGAGGAGTAGCAACGAAAGTACCTGGTACACCAGCTGCATTACCTACGAATTGACGGAACGCTTGAATGTCCCAAATTTGTAAGAAACCAGTAGTTTCACCAGTTTGGTCTATTGCCCAACCTGGACCAGATAATCTACCACCACCTTGGCGACCTGCATTAGCTTCCCAACGTAACCATGAACCTTCAAAGTTTACTGTGTTAACTCTGTTTGCATTACCGTTTGGCCCAACAGCGTCGTTGTGAACACCTGTAGCACGAACAACACTATTAGGGTTTGTAGCCTCGTGTGTTCTGTGTACACCTTGCACATTACTTGAAGTAGAGTTTAATGGTAAACCAGCAGCAGCAAGTATAGCTTGTGCAGTAGGACCGTATACAAAGTTTCCAAAACCACGAAGTCCAGAAGATGTCATGTCCCAAATAGCATTGTTTAATTGTACACTAAACTCTACGTATTGGTTATTACCACGAACTTGACTATCTTGAATAACTTCTGCATGGGAAGCGTTTATAACAAACTGTAAGTTGGAACCTGGTTGTACATGGTTTACACTGTGGTGTAAGTTGAATGTATCACGTTGTGATTGGTTAACATCTCCAATGTTTGCAGGGTTAGCTATAGTAATAGCAGAACTTGCGTGGTGTTGTGGCAAGTGGAATGCTGTACCAGATGGAACTGGATTTAGGTTTGCAGGGTTCATTACCACATTGTCTAAACTTTGACCAGCTTGAAATACATTTCTAATACCAGTTGCTGGAGGAGGTGTTACAATTGTTGCAAATCTATCTATAAAAAAAGCATTTTCATTTGTACGAGCTGGCAAGTTACCATTTAATAAAAAGAAGTCTAGTACATCAGAAGCTATTTCAATATTTCTAACACGAGCATCAATTTCTGCTTGAGTTGGGTTTGTTAATAACCAGCTTGCAGATAATTCTTCTACAACTCTTAGTAACTCTATTGTAATGTTTTCTTCGTTTATAACAATGTTGTTAAGTGCAGCTACACCGCTTAAATTTGCAAACATATTAACAGCGTTAAAACCACCAAATGCAGTAGGTGTAGTTGGAGTATTTGCAGCTATAAATCTAGCACGTAAATTTGTTATAAGAGTATTAAGAGTATTAGCAAGAGCTGTCATATTACTTGTTGTAGCAAAAGTATGTGTAGATGTAAGGCTATCTATAATTAACTGTTGTGTTGGTGTTAAAGTAACTACTACAGGTGTTACATTGAAAAATGGTGTAGTACCAAGTGCAGTTATTACTTGTGCTATTGTTGCAGTTGCTGGAATAGTAGCAGGAGTTGTTACGAGACCTGCATAACCGTTTATAACTGCTATTAATTCTGCAAGTGTTGCAGTTGCTGGGATAACCGGAGTTATGTTAAGCTGTGGGTGAGCATTTAAAGCAGCTATTACTTGTGCAAGTGTTGCATTAGCAGCAAGGTTTACTTCATTTGGATTTACTGGAGGTATTACAGTTGCTCCACCGTATACTAATGGATTTGTGCTAAATACCATACGGTTTAACTCGGATATAACAGTACCTAAATCTGCTTGTACGCTAATAGCTAAAGCTTGACCTGCACCACCTACTAAAGATTGAGCTAACCAAGGGTTAATTTGTGCAACTAAATCAGTTAAATTTGTAGCTGTAAAACGATTTGGTATGTGTGGAGTTACAGTAGTATTTCTAATAGCAGTCATTATTTGATCTGGAGTCCAAGCACCCGCTAAATCTAATTCTGCCTGTAAATCTACTCTTAAGGATTGTAAAGTAGCAATAATAGCATCAGTTGTAGCTACAGGTACACCTATTTGACCAGCAACGTTTGTAGTCCAGTTACTAAAAGCAACTGTAAGATCGATTATTCTATCACGAAGTGCTTCAACTTCAGCGTTTGTAAGATTTGTGCCAGTTATAGCAGTTTCTATAGCAGTTATAGCAGTTTCTATAGCAGTTATAGCAGTATCAACAGATTGAGCTGGAGTTCCTACCGTTGTTCCAATATTAAGGTCTTGAATATCTTCTACTACTGCTCTTACTCTGTCGAGTATAAGATTAATTCTAGTTACGTTTAACGCTCTAGTTTCAAAAGCAACTCTAACAGCAGTTGGAGCCGCAGCAGCAGGAGCTGTAGGATTTTGTTCAGCAGCAGCAGCAGCAAATGCAACAGCAGCAGCAGCATGTTGTTCTTGTACAGTATTTCCAGTTGCAGCAGCAGCAGCAGTAGCAGCTCTTCTAAACCAACCTGTAGATGGGTCGTTTTCTTCTCCTAATAAACTAACTACACTAGCTTCCGCTAACAATAAAAGTTGAGCGAATGTTGTTGTAGATGTAATAAAAGGTGCTCTTATGTTTAATTCGTCTCTTAATTGTAATGCAGTTGTAATACCTGCAGCTGTATTTGCATAAGCAACAATAGTATTATTTAAACCAGCGGCTACTGGTGCAAGTGGTAGACTACCAAATGCCATAGCACCTGTTAATAAAAACGCAACTTTTCTTTTAAAGTTGTTATTTCTCATTATATTCTCCTTGTGTTTGTTTTTCATTTCGTCTGAAAAACGGTTTATTTCTTTTCTTGTATTATGTTCGGTTTGCTAATAGTATTGCTTTTATTATCTTATGTACACCCCTCTTATGCTTTGTTATTGTTTGTACGAACAATAGTTAGCAAGTGTAAATAGCTGTGTGCAATATTTTCGCAAATTTGTAGAACTTTTTTGCATATAGGTAACAAAAACTTGTTATTTTGTTACCTATATTTAATTTATCATAGCTACATAAAACTTGCAATAGTTTTGTGCAATTTGTAACATTTTTTTAACATTACCCCAAAAGTGAGTATTAATAAAAAAATTTCCGTTCAAGTTGTGGGCTAGGTCAGAATCTTTTTTCACTCGTGTTCTCCTGTCTCAAAAATGTTTTTTGTAGCTATAAACGTAGTTTACTATAGGGACTGGAATGTTGCAATAGTTTTTGGAAATTTGTAATATTGTTTTAATATTTATGTGTTTCAATTTTTTATCCTTATTTTATTTTTAATATCCTCTATTTTTTGAGGGCTAAGTTTTGTATATTTTATTATTTTTTCTATTGGTTCATTTTCTTTTAGCATTTCTATGGCTAATTCTTCATTACGCTCTTCTCTTCCTTCTTCTCTTCCCTCTTCTCTTCCTTCTTCTCTTCCTCTCTCAATAATACCTTCATACATAGTCATTTTAGTCTTGGCCTCCTTATCTTCTTTTAATTTTGTTAAAGTATTCTCAAAATGTTTAGCTATTTCTTTTATTTCTTCGTTCTTTGGATTTGGCTCTTGGTCAAGCAAAAATCTTGCAAGTTCACTTGCTTTAGTTTCTTCCACTTCAAGTTTGGGTAAGCTTACATAAAATATGCTGGATTTTCTAGGATGTTCTCTATTACTTATTCTATCTTTCAAAATATAGTCCATATAAGCACTATCTCCAAGCATTTTCTCCGAATGTTGACACAGTATCCATATTTGATTTACAGTCTTTCCTTTTTTCAAATCTTCTTTACTTAGTTTTGTAAAACCGATATTTAGATATGTTGTATCTCTTATTTCTAGTGGCGGTGTCGTGTTCGCTCTATTCTGTAGCTCTATATAAGTAATATTATCTGCTGTTAGCTCGTTGTCTTGTCTTAGATAAGATTTATCGTCTAATAGATGTTCGTATTGTGTTTCTACAACAAGATTATCTCCAGTAATTAAAACTAAACTCTTTGCTAAATCACCATATTTATTTTTGTAATCTTCTATAAATATATTTCCTATATTTCTTAACACTTCCCAATTTTCTTTTTGTGTAAATGCGTATGTCGTGAAAAAGTCATCCATTCTTCGAATTGCTTTTCTTCCTGTCGCTAAATCTATATACCCTAACGGTTCTCTTTTGTTTTTCATATTTTATTTTCTTACTCATCATTACTTTGTAAAAAATCATCTTTATTATGCGTCATCTTGTAACTCACCTATTTAATTTCTTATTTTTTCTATTTCAAATTCTGCAAGTTTAACTATCATATCTGAAGGTAAAGCCATATCAAAAGCATTATACATTATTTTGAAATTTTGAAAAATTTCGAAATAAAAACCCGTGATAAACACAAGTCCACCACGGGTTAGAAAAATCACATATGAAGCATAAAAGAGCCAGTATCATCTTCTTTTGAAATATCAACCAAATCTTTTATAGATATACTTTTTAGTGTTTGTTTTATTTTTTCATCTAAAGTAGAAAAAGCATATATAAGAGATTTTTCTATAGAAGGTATTTCTACAGATGTATCGGCTTTTTCGCACAAAGATGATTCTACGCTTGTTAGTATATCCCATACTGTTATTTCTTTTGTGTCTTTTGCGAGTCTATAGCCTCCAGTAGCTCCTTTGGATGATATCAAAACACCAGTATTTTTTAATGTTACTAGTATTTGCTCTAAGTATATTTTAGATATACCCAATGCTCCTGCAATGCTCACACCAGAAACTGTACATTCATTTTCACACATAAGTGCTATCTTTATAGTAGCAGACAGGGCATAACGTCCTTTCGCAGATATACGCACACTTGCCTCCCATTACGAAAGATAAAAAAGGTTTTATCTTTCCATTTGTAGGTTTTCGCCTACTCTGTTTATTGCGTTCTTTACGCTTGGTATAAATATTATCACAAGTGTTATTATCATTTCAACACCGATATAGGCTATATTATATACCGCAGAATATAATATAATATTCCATCCCTCTGGAGCCCATATATAAAAAAAGAAAACACCAGACAAAAATACGAAAAAGAAACGACCAAGACAACCAAGTATATAACCTAAATATAGCCCCATCTTGTGTTTTTGTAATAAACCAGACAAACCGAGGGCACCAAAACCAAGTGGATAGTCGAATAGCACTTGTAATGGGTGAAAAATAAAGCCTACAAGAGCTAAATCTACAAGACCCATAGCAATACCTGCCAAAATACCATGTTTCCATCCAAACCAATAACCTATTAATGTAATAAAGAACATACTAATAGGGGTTACAGAACCTCCCAATGGCATAGAAAATAATGCAAATTGGTTTAAAATAATTGCAAGTGCTGTACATATAGCACTGTATGTAATAATTTTTGCTTTTTTTGACATGAAATTTACCCTCCTATAAAATAAAATACTATTTTTTATACTATATTGCTAGGAGAACAAAAATGCTTGCCTACGCTGGTATTATCCAGATCAGGTCGTTTAGGGTATTTCTCAGCCTAAAAAGATTTTAAGCACCCCTAGCATTGTCAATAATAACTCATTTGATTATATCTGTCAAATATTAAAATAAGATTTGACAGAAAAGAATATATGTATTAAAATATGGAAAACAATCAATACATATATCTTTAATATGTTTTTGTGTACAGGAGGTTACATAATGAAAAGAAATATGCTTCAAAAAAAATTTTTACAAAATCTTGCCTTGGCAATACCTTTAGGGGCTTTATTTTTAACTGCTTGTGGTAGAAGTTATATTCCTGTAAATAATGATACACCAAGGATAGTAATAGCAGACGCTATTACTACTCATCATTTAAATCTTTATGTTGCATACGAGCTTGGACTTTTCGATGCACATGGAGTAAATGTAGAAATAATTACATTAGATACAAATGCTGCGGCGTTGGAATCTGTAGTAGCTGGGCAGTCCGATATATTTTTTAGTTGCCCAACTATTGCTATAGCAGGTATTGCAAATGGTGCCCCTTTTAGAACAGTGGCACAGGTAAAAGACCCTTGTACATCTGTTTTAATGCTCCCTGATGGCACAAATGTTACATCTCTTAGGGATTTACAAGGAATGCAAATAGCTGGTATTTCTCCTGCTTGCGAAGCTGTACTTGCTTTATATTTTGCTACAAATGCAGATGGAGTAGATTTCAACCTTTTAACCATGAGTGGAGGTTCTGCAATAGCTGCACTTGAGGCTGGGCAAATAGACGGTGCATTATTGGAAGAACCCCATGCTAGTATTGCAGAGCTTTCTGGTTTTGTAAGAGCTTTTGAATATTTATCTGCAAATGTTACTTGTAGAACAATAAACGCTAGTAACAGATTGTTAAATACAAATCCGGAAGCTATAAATTCATTTTTGGCAGCAATAGACGAAGCAAATGAAATAATAAATAATAATCCAACAGCCGATAATATAATACAAATAGCAGAAAACAGAACAGGTGCCCCACGTGATGCAATATATCACGGAAATAGCAGGCTAGTTTTTGAGACTACACTTGAAACCGATGGGCTTATTCTTCTTGCAAACGCCCTTCTAGACATGGGTAATATATCAGAAAATCCACAAGAATCTATGTTTGCAGAACAATTTAAAGGAATTACATGGTAAAAAAAATCAAAAGAGGATATATGAAAAAATTTGGATTTTTTGTGTTTGTACCTATGTTTTTGATGGCTTGCTCTAGAATACAAAATATAAGTGCAGATAATGAAAATATAAAAATAGCTCATAGTGGTGGGTTTTTACCTGCTGTTATGTATGCAGCTATAGATAACGGAATCAAAATTCCTATGGATGTATACAATATTTCTAATTCGTCGGATATTGCTTTTTCACTCTTGTCTGGATATTTAGACGCTGGTTTTTTAGATGCCGAAACGATAAGATATTTTCAAAATTTAAATGGTTTTGATGATTTAAGAATACTAGGTAAAATAACATACCCTTACGGCTCTACACTAGTTCTAAGAGCTGGGCTAGATAGAAGAGTAAGTGAACTTTCTGGGCTTGTAATAGCAGCAAAAGACCCAAATTGTGCTTTACTTTCTACATTTAAAACAGACGCAGAAAGATTTAATATAGATTTAACAGACGTAGAGTTTATATATATGCCAGAATACACGTTTTTATCAGCATTGGAAGCAGGTATTGTAGATGCAGCGATAATACAAGGTGCATATACTACTATAGCACTCGGGGAGGGGCATACTGTACTATACCAAAGTTGGGATGTTGAGGCAACGGATGATTGTTGCCCTGCTACAGTAGCCCACGCTGCACTTATATTATTTGCAAGAAATGATAGTATAGATAATGTAATGCCTTTTGTGAATTATTTGTACACTACAAATAGATTTAGTTCTCCAGATACACTTCGTCATGCCGTTGCAAACAATACTGTAATACCGTTTGAAAATATGGTAGGGCAGCCTATGCCCAGTTTTGCTCTAGCAGATGATAACTTTTTACACGTAATTGTGAATTAAAATAATAAAACCTTGAGGAATTGTCTAAAGGTTTTATTAGGTCATGTATCACTTTAAGCGAGGTAAAAAAAAATAATATACTTGAACTTGACACAATAAACAAAATCTGATACAATTGTTTTCTGATATATTCTAAATGAGTATAGGTATTTCAATAATTTTATCAATATAATGTTTTTCCTTTTTTAAATGAAAAAACCACCTATTACAATAGGTGGTTTTTTCCATAATAATTAACTTTCCTAATCGCTTTCAAATTTATTTAAAAGCTCTTCAAAAACATCTAAAGCGTCTAAAATAGGTTTACTTGTGGTAATATCTACACCAGCTTTCTTTAAAAGCGGTATAGAATAATCACTAGAGCCACTTTTTAGCATCTCTATATATCCTTCTAATGCCCCTTGCTTGTTTTCTAAAATAGCTTTTCCTATAGCTACGGAAGAAGCAAAACCGGTTGCATATTGGTATACATAAAAACCTCTATAAAAATGTGGTATTCTAGACCATTCATAAATTACTTTGTCGTCCATTTCAAAATCTGGACCAAAGTATTTTTCTAATAATCCTTTGTAGATTGAACTAAACTCTTCACTACTATCAATTATTATTGTATTTCCTACTAATTTATGTGCTTCTTTTTCAAATTCTGCAAACATTGTTTGCTTGAAAAATGTTCCATAAAAATTGATTATATATTTTTAAAAAATGGAGGTGATTAATATTTGTTAAAAAATATAAAAGACCCTAAAAAACTAATGATAAAATTAATAAATCCAACGCTAGGGCTTCTTGCTTTCATAGGAACTCTAATTCTGCTAGATTCAGATGGTGTTAGAAACTTATCAAGTTCCCTACACTCTAGCCGTTTTATAATAGCTATATTTTCAGCCCTTACAGTCTATTTATATTCTCTAACTATGAAAAAAGATAAGAAGAATTACGTAGAGAAAGGCACGGAATACGGCTCAGCTAAATGGGGTACAAAAGAAGATATAAAACCATTTGTAGACGAAGAACCAGACAACAACATTATTTTAACCAATACGGAAAGCCTAACTGTGAACCCACGACCAAGCCAAGTAGAATACGCTAGAAATAAACACGTAATGGTTATAGGTGGCTCTGGCTCGGGTAAAACTAGGTTTTATATTAAACCTAACCTAATGCAGTGCCAGTCAAAACTTTTTCCAGTTTCTTTTGTAATTACTGACCCAAAAGGTAGTGCGACACGTTTATAACTGAAAAGGTTATACGTGAAGCCTAAAAAAAAAGGTTTCATAGAACTAATAATCTGATAGGTGGAATGAGGGGGTAACGTCCTAAAACGCCTACCCTAATACTCCGAACGGCGAAAGTAAATAATTAAGTATCGAAATGGTCGTAAGCTCGGTGAAGTCAGTTGAGAGCATATCCTAAAGACACTTTTAAAGTGGTACAGGAACAGCGAACCAGAGGTGGTCGAGTATGTGATAGACTGGGGGTCTATAAATATATATGGTTAGAATCTTGCGTAAAACAATACGCACGAGGCGAACTCTTGAATGTACAGGTCTATATCGGGAATTAGTCTAACAGGCTAATCTCACCAAAGTGTGAGGTCTGTGAGGATTAGTAAAACTCTGCCTTTATGAAAATCCTTATACTCTTGAAGGGGGTATCAAGCAGACAGGCTTATAGAGAGAACCTAAGTATATTTCTAAAAGATAAGATTATTGGAACGTGCTAAGCCGAAAACGTGGAGAACTTAATTTCAAAGAAACGTTAGTAAGGAAAATATGACTTAATATATAACTTGCTTTAATTTCGGTGAATGTGGTGGCACAGTACCTATGAAACGGTGATAATAAGCCGTGGAGGGATAGCCACTAGTCAATATTTACAATAAAGTTAATTCACAAACTGAATAAAATTTATTCTGCATAAGGTTCGAGTACGACTAAGAGAGGTAAAACTTCATAAATTTGGAGGTAAGCCGACTTATGGCAACTAAAGAGCGTAATCTTAAAAAGCAAAAACTCCGTAATAATGAATACTACGGAACGCAACAAATGTTTGACGATTTATATACCCAAAGTCAACAAGGATATAAATTTCAAAATTTAATGAAACATATTGAAAGCGAAAATAATATTCTATTGGCTTACCGAAATATAAAGAAAAATAAAGGAAGTAAAACCAAAGGAACTAATACAACTAATATTATTGATATTGGAAATATGGAAAATGATATTCTTATAGGATATGTTAGAAAAAGATTATCTAATTTTAAACCACACTCTGTAAAAAGAGTAGAAATTGAAAAATATGATGGTAAGAAACGCCCCCTAGGTATTCCAACAATTGAAGATAGACTAATCCAGCAATGTATTCTACAAATACTTGAACCTATATGCGAAGCAAAATTTTATAAACATAGCTACGGTTTTCGTCCAAATAGAAATACACATCACGCCATTGCACGTGCAATGGCATTGTCAAATAGACACGGTTATCATTTTGTAGTTGATATTGATATTAAGGGCTTCTTTGATAATGTCAATCATGGCAAGTTACTGAAACAACTTTGGACAATAGGAATTAGGGATAAACAATTACTTTCAATTCTCTCAAAAATGTTAAAAGCTGAAATAAAGGGAATAGGTATTCCCAATAAGGGTGTTCCACAAGGTGGAATACTTAGTCCATTACTATCAAACATAGTTTTAAATGAACTAGATTGGTGGATAGCAAGTCAATGGGAAACAGCTAAAACAAGAACAGACTATTCAATAGAATATAGTAAATATTCAGCTTTTCGTAGAAATAGTAAAAGAAAAGATGTATTTATAGTTAGATACGCAGATGATTTTAAATTATTTTGTAAGACCTATAGCGATGCAAATAAAATATTTACAGCAACTAAAATGTGGTTAAAAGAAAGGCTAGATTTAGAAATAAATAATGAAAAATCAGCTGTAATAAATCTAAAAAAGAAATATTCAGAGTTCCTTGGAATTAAATTAAAATTACGTCCTAAAAATGATAAATGGGTAATAAAGTCGCATATGACAGAAAAGGCTTATAATAAATGCAAGAAAAATATAAGAGATAAAATACACAAAATCGGTGCTGAACCTAATCAATGGAGTGTAATGAATTTTAATGCATCCATACTGGGTTATCAAAATTATTATAAATGTGCAACAAATGTATATTTAGACTTTAGCCGAATAGCCTTTGATGTTAGAAAGACACTATTATGTAGAACAAAAAATAAACGAAGTAAACAAGGTTTAAAAAGTAAAGCATTTCAACAATTTTACGGTGAATTTACAGGTAAAATATTTAATATGTGTGGAATTGCATTGTATCCCATTGATGGAGTTAAAACAGTACCTCCGATGTGTTTTTCAAAAGATGTATGTTTATATACTGCAAAAGGTCGAGAGAAAAGTCATTCATTACAAAAATCTATTGACCCTGTTATATTGCAACAACTTATGCGAAATCCAATCAAAGGAAGAAGTGTTGCACTTAACGATAATCGCATTTCACTATATATTGCTCAACGTGGACGATGTAGTATTACAAATGAACCACTTATATTTGGTTATATGGAAGTACATCATATATTGCCATTAAAAATGGGTGGAACAGATAAATACGAAAACTTAATTATACTATCCACAAATGCACATAAACTTGTACACGCTGTAGACTGTGAAATTATCGAAAAATACTTATATAAACTTAAAGACTGTAAAATAAACTTTAGAAAACTTAATAAGTTACGCAAAAAAGTTAGCTTATGTGAGATTAACGAATAGGTAAATATTGATGGGGTGCCGTGTGATAGGAAACTATCACGCACGGTACTAAGTGGGGGAAAAGCTGGAGATTATTTCAAAGGTTTACCTATCACAAACACTATTAGTCGAGTGCGGAAATTAGTAAGCTTCTCTGGTACTAAAACTTTCTTGGAGCTTTTAGAGGAGGTAGGGTTGCCCAATCCTTTTGTAGCTGAAAATCTGAAAGTTATTTCAGATTCTGTTACAAAGTGGTTGGAAAAATAATATTAATTCAATTTTATAGAAATACTCATTAAAAAACACTCAAAAAATTTATTTAATTATATTTTTGGGGTGTTTTTTTCAATATTTATATTGACTATTCTACATAATTGAAAAACAAATTAAAACTTCTACAATTTGATATATGACCAAATAATATAAGTTGTTGACAAATATTAAATTTACTATTAAAATGTATTTAATTCGAGATATTCGGATGGGAGGCATTATGAAACTTGAAGAAGAAGTAAGTCTAAAACTTTTTATAGTAATGACAAGAGCTGTAAAATCTATAAACCGTACAATTGAGGAAGATATAAAAAAACACGGTCTTAATATAACAGAATTTGGAGTTTTGGAGCTTCTTTATCACAAAGGAAAGCAACCTATACAACAAATAGGAAACAAAGTTCTGCTTGCTAGTGCAAGTATTACGTATGTAATAGATAGGTTGTGCGAAAAAAATCTTGTACAAAGAATAAATTGTGATAAAGATAGGCGTATAAAATATGCTTCTATAACAGAAAAAGGAAATGAACTAATGAAAGATATTTTTCCAAAGCATAAGTATGTTATAGAAAACATCATGAATGTTATTTCACACGAAGAACAAAAAAAAATGATAGACTTACTAAAAATAATAGGTCATAGTACTCAGAAATAAAGCACTTAAAAATCAAAGTTATAGAAACAAAAATAAATTTATACACATTTATAGGAGGATATAAATGAAATTACTTATAGTTTACTACAGTATGACAGGAACAAACTACAAAATGGCAAATTGGGCAAAAGAAGGTGCCGAAGAAATAGGAGCAGAAGTAAGGCTTGTAAAAGCACCAGAAATAGTTCCAGCAGAAGTTATGAATACTGTACCACATTGGAAAGCACATGTAGATGCTACAAAAGATATACCAAATGCTACACTCGAAGATTTGGATTGGGCAGATGCTATTATATTCTCTTCTCCAAGTAGATTCGGTGGTGTTGCTTCTCAATTAAAACAATTTATAGATAGTGCAAGCTCATTATGGATGGAAGGTAAAACAGTAAACAAAGTAGTAAGTGCAATGTCAAGTGCTATGAACCTCCATGGCGGTCAAGAAGTTACTATTTTAGATATTTATAAATCTATGTTCCACTGGAGTGCTATTGTAGTTGCACCGGGCTACAGCGACCCTATAACATTTGCAGCAGGTGGTAACCCATATGGTACAAGTGTTACAGTAAGCCAAGAAGGAAAATTTACAGAAGACGAAGAAAGTGTAATAAAAGCTATTAAACACCAAGTAAAGCGTGTTGTAGAAATGACTAAAAAAATTAAGGCTTAGTTGAATTAGTATAAAAAGATAACTTTTAGATCATAGAATTAAACAAGTTTGTTTGATTTTATGGTCTTTTTATTTTTTTGAAATTTAATTAAATTTTACAAATAAATGATTTAGAAACTTTTTTTAATATTTCTACAAAAAAAATAAAAAAATGATAAAAAAAGTATTGACATTTTTAAGTTTATGATGTATAATTATTTTGTATTAGGAAATGAATACGCATGAAGTGTTTGTTAAATGAATGTTATTTTAGAGCATTCACACGCATTCACACGCATTCACACGCATTCACACGCATTCACACGCATTCACACGCATTCACACGCATTCACACGCATTCACACGCATTCACA
>Ga0268261_10000113_pt1 | contig 49837 bp, 30 predicted proteins | sample TergutNc150P1_FD_190353 | JGI IMG/M metagenome (GOLD analysis project Ga0268261, IMG submission 190353) | Nasutitermes corniger P1 segment gut microbial community from laboratory colony in Florida, USA - Nc150 P1 (SPAdes) (version 2) | ecosystem: Host-associated > Arthropoda: Insects >... | reverse complement strand
TTGACGGTGAACAAGCTACAAGAAACTTACTATTGTTAGTAGCTGATGAAACGCAGAGGCTTGCAGTGGAATTAACCCTGGCTTATTTTCTGCTTCAACAAAATAAGCTAAATGACGGGTACCTTCAATTGATTCAAACTAAGAAATCTTTGGCATCACTTCACGAACCCGCTTTACTGGCAGAATGTCTTTCTTATGAATTTTTACTATTCAGCCGACTTAACCTCCACTCCAATGCTTTAGATACCTTGGACACATTAGAAATAATTGCCACAAAAAATAATTTGTCTATGCGCCTAGCGATGGCTTTTCAAAATAAAGGGAGAATATATTCTCAGTTACAGGAATACGAGAAGGCAATTGAATACCATAAAAAAGGACTCGAACTAGTAAAAGGCTCCATTCGATACGGCCCACTCCTTATTTCGCTGATTAGTTGCCATCTCCAGCTTAAAAATTTGGTTGAAGCTAGGGCTTACCTGGCATTCACAAATGAGCATCCTTTCTCCGAAAAAGAAGAAGTGGCACTAATCAATTTAAGAGCACAATTAGCTTTATATCTGGGTGATTTCCACCTCCATCAAAAATACTTGGATACCGCAATCGAATACTATTCAACAAATAATCACCAACGGGACTTAGCTTATATTTATGGTTATCTCGCTGATTATCATACAGAGAAAGAGGACTATAAAATGGCAACCTTTTTCTATAAAAAAGAACGGGAGTTGAAGTTATGAAGCAAAACAAACTGTTTGCGTTACGAATTTTTTCAAGTGTATTTATCATGGTACTCATCGTAGGGATTAACCCTTTAAGTGATGATGACTGGGTAAGACCACGGGTCATCGAAACTCCTACTAACACCGAGATTTTACTAACTGATTGATATGACGAAAAAAGCCGTTGCAACATTGGAATGACTTCCAACACTGTAACGGCTTTTTTCAATATTTCAAGATTTTTTTGTCACAGGCAGCCAATAGCGGGAACGGTTTTCTCCCGCTCTTGGCTGCCTTTTAATCAGGCTAAAACTGGGTTTTCGTCCTGACATTGCGTTTCAACGCTGGGTACTGGTTCTTCAAATTCCCAAGCCCGGGCGCCTTGGAGGCTTCTAGGTTCAGCTCCAAATGGGAATCGAAAACGATTTTGTCCTTGAAGGGGAGCAAGACGGTTTTGATGACAGCTATTTTGTTGTTCAGCAAGGTTTTCAGCGGGTCTGCTAAGCCGACTACCCCATATAGGGCAAGTTGGCGGTTGGGTTCGCCACTGACAAAGATGGTGTGCTCATCACGGTATTCCATGACCAAGTAGTTGTTGGGCTTGTAGTGCTTTCGCCAACTTAAAAGGATGGCTTTTTCTTCCTCGTCAAACCACTCGTTATCTTCTTTCACGATGTCCTCGATCCAAGTTGGGTTTTTCCATAGCGCATTGCGGATGGCCGTCCCCGTTTCAGGATTGGTATATTCCCCATCAACCAATTCCGGCTTGGCAAAACCCTCGATGATTTGGTGCTTTTCATTTACCCGCCACAGCAGGGTCAGCCAGATTTTATAAAATTGGTTCACTTCGGTTTTTGATAAGTTCATGCTCGTCCCTCTTTTCCATTTGTTACCCCTATTATCTCAAAAAACGACCATAAAAGCAAGCGTTTTCTCAAAGGCGCCCTCGCCATCAAAATTAAAGAAGCCGATTAATCCCAAAGTTTTTCTGGGTTATCCGGCTTCTTTTTTCCCCCGTGCGGAGGTGAGGTTGTTTTCCTCAAATTGGAACTGCTGCAAATACGTGACTAAATCTTTTATGTTTTGGTTCAATGCTGCCCCATGCTCTTCCTCGGAATGACCGAATAGAAGGTAGTCGCTGAATTGATGGTCAAAGGGATTTGGGATGGGTGCTTTTTCCATCTGGGGCGGGGCTTCTATAACAGCTTTTCTTTTGCGGAAGAAGCCCCTTGGTTTTGGGGATTCTTCTTCAACAGGCTCCCCATCATTTTCTGGGAGGCTTTCAGCCGGTGTTTCCAGTACCTTGGTGGCAGGAGCATTCTTTTCCCCCAGATACCAAATCAAGTAGTCGGTGATAATTTCCAGCAGGCGACTGAGATTTCTGGAAACGCTTGAAATCATTCCCAGGTCGATTTCGCTGTCCTCGATGATGTAAATGCCGGTGTCGCCTTCGGCTGTGGTCTGGAGGTTATAGCAAACTCCTTCAAAAAGTTCGCCATAAGAGAGGTTCGGGGCAACCACCCCAAGATAACCGTGGGTTTGGGGCATGGTGGACTTGAACAATTCGCCCAAAAGCACCACGAACAGGGAGCGGAGTTCATCCTTCATGCCGGGAAATTCCAGGCGCAGGATTTCTTTGTGGAGGTAAACCCTATCAGGCACCCGCCCATCTGCTGCGGGCAACCCGGCTTCCGAAACTTCTGCCAATGGCACTTCTGGTTCGGAGCCCAACTGGACAAACAGACTCGAAGCCATGTCGCCCAAGTCCTTCAGCTGATAGTAGCCCTTCGTCCTGACCTTGACCTCAGATGCGGTGGCGATGGAAATCTTCAGGTCACCCAACGTCCGTTGCTGGCTATCGGCCAATTCCCCGACGAAATACTCCCTCGCCTGACGGTAATAAAGCCGCTGGTTGATGTACTCGCTGCTTCGTTTCAACATCACATTCAAGTCCCGGTTCACCTGGTCCACCTGATAATATTTCCCGGAATACGTGATGAACTGGGTCGGCAGCATCTGCTGGTACACCTGGTTATAAAGCATGGAGCCAACGTAATCCACCCCATGGGCCATGTCCTCCACAATCAAATACGACAGGGAGAATTTTTTCGTGAAGGGCTGCTTGATTTCTCCCTGTTGGCTAGGAAGGGGCATTACAATGTACCCTATTTTTTCATAGCGGTGCTGTTTCAGATTGATTTCATCCAAGTATTCCCGCTGAAATTCCAGGGTGTCGTTAGCAGGGAGGTAATCCCTTGCAAGGGCATAAAGCGTTTCGATGGCATCATGGGATTCCCCGCCAAGGGCTTCCAAATCCTGCTTGATGTTGGACTCCCTCACCTTCCCGGCGGACAGTTGCATCATCAGCTTGAACAACAGGTTCCTTCGGGAATACACAAAGTCGTTGATCAGCGTCGGGATGGCCTTTTTGTCGCCATAAAATACCTGGCTGTTTTTCAGCATGTAATCCCGCATGAGGTAATTGCCGCTGATGACGTTAAGGCTGCACAGGTTTTGGGCGCGGGTACTGAAAAGCCCCACTAGGTCGAACATATTATTGAACTCGTCCTCGATGACCAGCACCCGGTTTTCCTCGCAGGCCAGGTCCCAAAGGGCGGTGTCCGGCTGCAACTGGTTTTCCACCAGGAACTGGGATTGGGGCTTTCCGGCATACTTGGCGATGTTTTTATAATACTGCCCGGCAATCCATTTCATGTCCACCACCGGGAAATTCTTGTCGCTGACCCAGTCCACCTTCCCCAAGCTGAATTTCTGGGCCATGGAGAAAACAGCGGTCCCGCTTCCCAAATACCGGGAAATATGGGGCAAAATCTGTTGGTGCATGTCCTTGGCATTCCCATCAAAAATATGGATGAAGGTTTTGGGCTCGGTGGTTTGCTGAAGGGCGCTCACTTCTTGCAGGCGCACAGCCATGGTGTGGCTTAAATTATCCAACAGCCCATCCACCGGGCGGTCCATGGCAAGGACGGTTTTTTTGGGGGAGCAGTATCCGGCGATAATATTAAGTGGCACCTGGTTTGTGGTCACTTGGCGGGACGGTTCCACCATGAGGATAAATTCCACCTTGGACAAAAACTCCCGTTGCCTGGAAACCAGGTTGAAATCATGGATGTCATTGGCCCGTAAAATCCCGATGTGGGGCTTTCGCTCCTGGTTCTCCTCCAAAAACCCCGTTTCAAAATACTGGTCGGTCCCCATGATTTTCCACACCAATTCCCGAAGCCATTCATTGAGGGCCTCGTCTTGGGAAGCCCGCCCGCCGATAACCAACACGTTCTTGGAATCCAAAAGTTGCTTGGTCAGGGGCAACAGGAGGTAAGGGCTCAAATCCCGAAAGAACGGGTTCAAGACGAGGGTGCTCTGCCCGCCATAGATTTTGCGGCTCATTTTGGCATACCCCAAGTCAAACTCCCCCAGCTGGCTGAAATAATTGGCCAAAATCGGCTCGCTTTCCCTTAACCCCTGCAAAAATACTTCAACGTCTTTGGATTCATGCTCCCCCGTCCCCTCCATTTGAATGGCTTCATGGAAGGTGTACTCCTTAAATTTATCGGATAGCCCTTCATGAAATTTTTCAAAATCAAGGATGGCTTCAGCATCGTTTTTCACCCCATCATCCACAGGCACGGTGTCACCGCTTAAAAAGCCATAAACTTCCCCGATGGACAGGACGGCGATAAAGGAAAACATGTGGAAGCGGATGAAATCCATGTTGTCAAAGGCGATGGTGTAGGCAATGAGCACCCCGAAGGCAATGGTCAACAGGCGGTACGGTTTGACCAACCAGTAGATGGCATTTTCAAGGCCGCCCAAATTGCCATAAGGGAGCGGGTCCAGAAGGATATTCCCGAACTCGCCAAAGGGTTCCTTCAAGTAATAGTTCCAAATACCCGGCTCATCAGCATTTTCCCAAGGCTCGTAAAAACGGTCTAAAATAAAGTTTTTGTAGCCTGCGGGATAGCTCCCTTGATGGGATTTGCCGAAGATGACCGTCAGCAAGAATAAAAACAGGGAAGCGAGCAGGCTCAGACCGGTAAATAAGTAGGGATTGCCAGCAGTTGCCGGGATGTTTCGGAACATATTAAGCAGGGGGAAAACCAATAATCCCGCCATTAAAAGGGAGGTAAAGGTGAAGGCAAGGAAGCCTTTGATGGGATTTTTCGGGCGCAGGTAGACCAGCTTCATGCCGATGAACAATAAATAGGGCGCGAATGCCAAAAAGATGGTCAGGTAAAAGTTCAGGTCATGACCGGGCGGCAAGTCCAAAAGCTGTTGGGCATTTTCCATTAGGGCAGTGAAGATACGGCTGTACAGGGCAGAAAACCCAAAAATGAACAAAAAGGTGGGGTGGAGGAAGCGGTGCTGTTTGTAGCGCTGGCTTTTTTCATGGTTCAACGACCAAATGGCCATCACCGACAGGCAAAACAAGATGAAGATGACAAGGAAAATCATCAGTTGGCGTTGTATGGATTGCTCTTGCACGGCTACGGCCCCTCCTTCTCTATTTCCATCCCAATAATCCCGTCATAAGGAATCGTCCAAGCCATCGCCTGGTTGGGCATGTGGATTTTTGTGACCCCATTGGGCTTGAAATAAAAGACCCCATCGGACTGCTCTGACGCGTCCGGGTCAAAATAAATGGCATTATCATAGGCCGCATGGGTGGCAAGCTCCAGATTCATTTCCCGTCCCAAGTCCCGAAGCTGTTCGTTAAAAGCATCCAATTTCGCTACATACTGCCTCAAGTTAAAATCCTCCAGCTTTGCAATGTTGTGGGAGGACTGCCGGTACTGGACCAAATGCTGATAATGCTGGTAATTGAGGACCTGCTCCAACCTTTCCTTGATTTGACTGGTTTCAGAGGAAACCCTGGCGTAAATCGCCGATATATCCCCATTATAGCCATTCACCAAGCGCCGGGTCATTTTCCGGTGATAAAGTGCCACCGCCAGCAGGGAGAAAATACAAGTCCCCACCACTGTTAATAGTCCCAAAACCATGTCGCCTGCGTGTTCCGTGTGCAGGAAGATAATCAAAAAGGAAATCAGCACCGTTGCCATTATAAAACCGGTCAAATAGTGGTGATGGGTGGAAAACGTCCTTTTGGACATCTGGGACTTGATGGCATCCTTTTTCCCAACCAGTTCTTGGGTAAAGCTGTTGTCATACAAGTAGCGGATGGCGATTTCCCCCAACAGGCTTTCCTTAAGGGAATCCATTCCTTCCTGTAAATCCACTGCCTGGGCTTCGTCTAGGAGCGTTTCTGATTTCAACAGTTCTTCCTTCCGTTGCCGGGTGATTTTAGCCATGTTGGCAATTTTTCGCCGGGGTTCTTTCAGTTGGTGTTTCAGTTCCTTGATGGAATGCTCCACCTGGCCTTCCAGCACCCTTACATCTAAGGCTGGGATTTCCTTGGCCCAGCCATATTGCTGCACATCGACCCGGCTCAGTTTTTGGTCCAACCGGTCATAAGAAATGGTCACCCGCTCCCATGGGATCCGTTCTTCCCCATATTCATCAGACACGAGTTGGGGACGCTTCAAAAATTGCCTGGCCTGGGCTGCCACCCCTTGGTTGATGGATAGCTTGTCAGCAAACATTTCTTGCAGTTGTTTTGGGTCCAACTGGCATTTGAACCGGTAAAGGGCATCGGTGGAAAACAAACTGGGATTGAAATCGTTGCTGGCCAATGTCAACAGGCTCATCCAAAACTGGAACATTTGTGAACCCTCGTTAAGAGCATTCAAACGGTGCAAATCAAAAACAAGGAAACGGCATTTTCGCGGATAATGGTTGCTCCCCACAAAAGTTGGTTTGAGGGGACTTGCGACCGTATCAGGGACTTCTGGTAAAACCAGGCCGTTCCCTGCTCCCGCCACCCTTAATTTGACCAAGTAGATTTCCGCTGGCTTATTGGCTAAGGCATCGTATTTATTAATCAATTCCCTGAGCCCGCCAACAGATTCCAATTGCCTTTTTTCATAGCTTTTTTGGATGGGCACCCCGACTTCCAGGGCCTCCGCCCGAAAAACCGGGTCGCTTTCATCGCCGATGACCCGCACGCCTTCACGGTCCACATAATAGTAATACTCCTCGAAGTCATAAGTGTTCTTCGCGGGGAAACCGCCTAAATAATGGGTCATGCGGATGAAAGGCTCTGGGCTTTCGCTGCTTGGGGAAAAGGGTTCCCCTTTCGCAAAATCAAAGGGGTTATCCCCTTCAACTTTTTGGGCAACAGCTGGCAAGGCTTCCGTGGCAAAGACAAATGCCCGCCAGGGACCTTTCCCATTGACTTGGTCCATGAGCCCCGGAAACATCCCATCAGGGTTTTCCGATGTTTCATCCACCCGGCAAATGCTGATGCCTTTTGCAAAAGGGGCAAACAGGAAGGCATTTGCGTCATACAATTTTTGTGCTTCAATGTTTAACAATAAAACGGTGTGCATGGCTACCCCCTGTTTGTTTAAGTGATGTTACTTCCGACGCTCCAATGCCGTATGTTTCAGGTCGGTCAATTGGGCGTGGACATGTTTTCGCATGGTTTCGGCGACGCTTCCCTGGACTTCCTTCAGTTTTTCAACAATGGTGTGAAGGACGGTATCCAAATAGCTGTCCACCCATGGTTCTTGCAAGTGGTCCAAATAATACTTTTGGATGTTTTGCTCGAAAATCCAGAATTGGCCGGACAAAAACTCGGCATAAACCTGGTCCACATACTCCGCAGGTTCGCTTTCCTCCACCACCCGGTAAGTTTCTTCCAAAATGGCATTTAGGATTTCAATGCCCTCCTCGGGCTCCACCAAGTTGCGCCCGGAAACCCGGTAAAACATGGGGATGTCAAAGATGGAATTGACAACCGCCCCATTTTCTTGGTAAAGATACGGCTGGGCTTTATAAACCACATCCAGTTCCGATAAGCGGAAGGCGGCAATCCCTTTAAACAATGGTGTTTGCTTGAAGGCAAAGTCCTTATCCGCAAATTTGGCGCGGCTGAAATCGTCCTCCACAGCGTCCATGGTGTTGCTGATCAGGTCCTGGTTCAGCTGGAACGCATCGAACACCTCGTAAAAATGGTCGCAAGGGGTGTTGTTGGAAACTTTCAGTTCCACCGGGCGGCTGCCGGAATAACGGTAAATGTTCATGCCATCGTTCAGCGGGATGAACTCGATTTTTTTCTCCATCAACCCACGGAATACCGCTTTATAAAGCCGTGTCTGGGCTTTGGCTTGTGCTGTTTCATCAATGTCCGGCATCCGGTTCATCAAATGCCACTCCCTGTGGATATGCGGGGTAATAATCGGTTTGTTGCCTTTTCCGGGCTTCAGCTGATGGACCAGTTCCCAGTAAGCACGGCTATAAGCACCGTCCTGATGTTCGCTGGTGGTGGTTTTCACTGCCGGGGCAAACTTTGATAAAGAACTTGCCTTGATGGAATAAAGCGCCTGGTAAAACAGGATGGTGTGCTCGTCCACTTCTGACTCCGTCGGCACCGCCCCGTAATCGTTGAGCTCCTGGTTGATGAAGGCCGTTCGCTGAGGGTCGTTGCTTTTTTCCAATGCAATATTGTAGGTGCAGGCCACGATGGGCTGGGTGGATTCAAACCTCGGCAATTCCAAAAACGGCTTGGCCAACTCCTTTGCCCCATCGATGATGGTTTTAGCATATAAAAACTGCTGATCTTGGCTCCGTTCGTTTTCCGTGAGCTCCACTTCTTTTTTCAAGGCGTCGATGATGTCCATTTTTACTTTGGAACCATGCTGCTGCATCACTTGCTTTTTAAAGTAGCCTAAGATGCCCCGATCGAATAATCGGTCGAAGAAGTCCTCATTCCGCTCTTTTTCATTGAGGAGGGCATACTCCCGCACCTGGCCATAGATTTCTGTGACCAGTTCCGTGTCCAGCTCGAAATGAGAACCCATATATGGTGTGTCCTCATAGATTTTCTCGATACACTTTTGGTTGGCGCACACATAATGGGTGGCTGCCCCTTTGACATTGTTGTAGCGGGTCTTGATGTCATAGGACTGATAATCCAGCTTTTGCACATCATTCTCAAAACGGGTAAAGAAGTTTTCGAAGGAACTTGCGATTTTATCCAAATAATCAATGGCTTCCAGAATGACCGGTAGCATGACCAGTTTTTGGGCAAGGTCATCTGTCCAGTACAAATATTTCTGGCGGTAGGATTCCTTTAGTTCCTCCAGTTTTTGGCGGTTTTTGCGCCCGAAAAACCCTTTATGCTTGAACGTGTCGCTTCGTAGCAAATCCGGGCTTGCGTCCAAATCGCCGCTTCTTCTCACATCCACAAAGTCTTGGAACAAGGCCGTCCGCTGCCTATCAAGGGTTTGGGTCAGGCTGTCGATTTCGGTTTGCAGCTGTTGGCACTTTCCATCCAGGAGTTCCTTTGTTTTATAAATCATGTAGCGGATGCTATTGGGATGCATGAACTTGCCATCGGTCGTCCGCAAATACGTTTCAAAATGCTGGGGTTGACGTTCCACCAATAGCCCGTTATGGTCGGAATTAAACAGCGAATAAGCTTTGCTTTTCCCTGATTCCTCGGCCCGGATTTTCATTTTCTTGTAATTTTGCTCCAGGCGTTCAAACATGTCGGCATAGTCACTGCCTTCTGATTCGCTACTTAGGTTTTCAAGTTCCATGCGAAGCTTATCGGTGCCGCTGATGTCATCAGCCGTGTGGCGGGAAACGAATTGCTGCAAGGCCATCAAATAGTCCTGGTCTTTCGTCCCGATTTTTTCCCCTTGGTCGTCCCGCTTATCCATCTGCCCGGAAACGAACCCGGCGAAGTGGATGCCCGAGGCTTTTTGGCTCTCGACGGAATCAATGTAGGCTTTCCCCCGGTCCATGTCCTTGATGTAATGCCCTTTGGAACGAAGCTCGGCATTGGCCTTTCGTTTTTCCATGATTTCATGGTCAAAGCGCAGCCACTGGCTGGAGATGTTTTCCTGTGCCCATTTCAGGGCAATAAAGTCCCGCACATCTTCCCATGGGTACTTTAAGACGGCGGAGCCTGCTGCCGCATAACGGTTGCGCCCGCCCTGTTTGGCAATTTCCCGGATGGTATTATCCTCGGATGAGTTGGAACGCTTATTCATCGGCCCGATGCTTTGGGCATAAATGCAGTTGGCGGCATGTTCCTTGTACTGGTTAAAAGAGGACATGGTTTTTCCGTCGATGTTGATGGAATCAAATAAGAAGCAATAATCATAAGGCATCTCATTGACTTCCTCATAATCATTGGAGTTTGATTTCGGGAACTTCAGCCGCACGCTTTCTTCATACTTGGAAGCCAAAGACCCGTCCCCTTTCATGAGGAACGCATCCAGCTCACGAAGAGTCGCATAGGCATTCACCCGCAAATTGTCCCGCTCCGCTTTGCCCTTGATGACATCGAAGAATACTTCCGGCAAAATAAAGAACCCCCGGGTAATGCTGCTAAGTTGGGGAAACCTGGATTTCAAATATTTTTTAATGTACATGGCGGTAGGCAGGATAATCCCCGACCCGGTCCCACCTGCCAATGAAGAAACGATGACGACCCGAAGGGCCTGCTGCTTGCCGGAACTTTCAAGCTTGAACAACTCGTCCACGGCTTTATGCAAAGGCTCCATCCCATCGTTTCGAAGGACTGCATCGAATGCCAACCTTGAAATGGCACGGACTTGCCCGGCACCTTCTGTGAGGGTTTTTCGGTTTAAAATCTGGTTGACCGGGAACCATTCGTCAAGGGCACTGCGGTCTAAAGAAAGGTACTCCCCCACCGTTGAATTGGCTGAGGTCTGGATGGTCTGGATTTTTGGGTTGCGGTTTTTGATGTCGGAAAGTTCGTTCACATCCGTATCCAAGACGCAAATGGAAACTTTTTGTTTTTGCCCTTCGTTAAGCAAGGCGCTGACCCGGTTTAAAATATCGGACCCTGTCCCGCCGAGACCGACTAATAAGGTTGGTGCTACTGACATAATGGCTCACTCCTCTAAAGTGTATTGATGTAAATCCGTTCTTTCACCGTATCTGTGTATTTGATCTGGTCATTTTTGCTGACGTAGAATTTTTTGTCTTTATCGTTTAACTGGCACATCTGCCCGTTGACTTCCCAACGTGTGTTGTCCCGGCAAAAGGTTTTCCCATTTTTGACCCATAACCGGTTGGTTCCTGTCGCTACCAATTGGAACGTATTCCCACCCGGCCATGGCCGATAAGCCGCCGTTTGCGGGGCAAAAGCATTTAGCATGTTTTTCCACTTATGGGGGGTGTAGGTGGATTTGATTTGGATTTTATCCGACCCATAAAGGTTGGTGGAGAAACTGGACTGGGACGGCTTTATTTTGGGCAAGCGCTTTTGGCGCAGCTTGGCAATCAACCAAATCAGGACTAAAATCCCTAGTAGTGCCAGCAACCAGTTGTTTTGCAGCCAGTGCCAAAAATGCTCCCAAAACGTCAGGGTATCTTGGATGTGGAACGTTTCCGCCATCGTCCCAAAGCGGGCTTCCCCCTCCTGATTGGTCAACAGGGCGGTGACTTCATAAGGGATGTCATCGGTGGCAGTCCTGAAAATATTCCCATGAAAGGCGGATGCCGTAATTTCAGCAATCCCCACTTCAGCGGTTTTTTCAATATCCAGCTGGATATCCTTAGGGCTGGAAACGGTCAAGGCAGTCAGGTTATCCCAGTTTTCCCGTGTCAGCGCCGTGCCATCCTGATTGGTGATGGCGACTTGAAAGGACTGCCCCTGCGCAAGGTCCCGCACATCAAATGCCGGGTTGCCCAGTGGCTGGATGGTCAGCGCCCCTTCAAAAATCTGAAAGCCTTCGCTATCGGTTGGCAGGCTGACCGTCTTTTCAAACCGGTCCAAATAAGCCTGCCGGATTTGCACCTGCAAAAGCCCTGAGGGGATGTTTACCCGGCTGCCATTTTCCACCATCTCCTTCGACCAGCCCGCCGTCCAGAAGGTGCTTTCCAACAGTTCGGGTTCTTCACGGTCGTTGCCCAAAAGGGGCGAACGGATAAAGTTGCCCTCCGAATCCATAGGCCCAAATTCCACTTGGTACTCCCCGGCAATTAGCGGAGTCGGGCTCATGGAATTAAAGATTTCCCCCGTAGCCAGATGGGTCAGCTGGAGGCCAATCTCAAAAGCCGGTTCAAAATAAAAACTGACTTCGCTAGCATTTTCTATATCCAAAATCACTTGACCTGCATTAATCCCTGTAAATTCGGCGATTGCCCCTGCCAGTTGATTGTCCGTCCGAATATCATTTACGCCTGGGCTATTGGCGAGATGGCGCGCGGCTTCCTCGGGGCGGGGTGTCGGCAAATTTGTCGTCACCCCAGGCCTCATGGTAATCCCATTATTTTCAAGGCTGTTGATGCGCACCCCTTCCCCTTGGGCAAAAACAATCAACCGGTCGATGGCGACGCTTCCTGTATCAAAGGAGTTGTTTTGGGAATGCCCACTGGGAAGCTCTAGCCTTCCAAAGATGTGGTTACCAAGCGTCACAATCTGGTCTAAAATTTCATTTCCGCCATCGGGTACCCAAAATCCCCCTTCAATGTCCGGGGCATCGTCGCCAATCCCGAGGAAAATCGTCCGTTGGTTCTCAGGCGCCGCCTCGTTGATGGCATCCACTTCGGATTGGGCAATGTCCCCTGCGTCAAACTGCCCATCTGATATTATCAGCAAATAAAGTTCGTCGGCTTCCTCTTCCCTTAAATCCGTCGCTGCCGCCCGCAACGCATAAACCGGCGTCCCGCCGCTATGGGGAATATGGTTTCGCACCGTTTCCACCCGTTGCTGGGAAGGGTCGGCCCCACTGATATGGATGCGTTCCTGATTCCCATTTTGCCCCCATTCGTTCAAATAGTAAATATTCAGCTCATCATGTTCACCAAGCATCCCCGCCAATGTCATCAGCGCATAACGTGCCTGCGCCCACCTGGTCAGAGCGTTCCCATCAGTGGATGGCATTAGCACGCCGCCTCCCATCACCATGGACCAGGAATCATCCATCACCACATGGATTGCCCGGGAAATATCGGGAGCGGCAGTCCCCTGTGCCTGAATGTTCCCCACTTTCCCTCCATAAACCACCAAAGCAAGCATTCCAATCCCAAGCATCAGCAAAATGCGTTTTATCTTAAACATAGGTTTCCCCACTTTCTACGCTTTTTCAACAATTCTCCTTCAATTTTACCATCATCAGTAGTGAAAATATAGGCTTTTCGAAACTTTCACCCCGCCAGACGGAAAAATCAGCCTTAAGCCGTAAGGATTTTGTGGATTTCTGCTACTACTATTCCCTATTTTGAACGGGAAACTCCAAGGTTCAGTTGGAATCACGGGAAAAAGCCAAAAAACCCAGGTTCAGCTCGAGGCTACCTGGGGTTTTCGGTTATCGTTCCTTCTTCCTTGCAGTGGTCATGTTGTTATTGGAAAATTGGAACTTTTGCAAATACTGGATAAGTTCCTCGATTGATTGGTGCAATTCTTTCCCATACACCTCATCCGAGGAGCCAAATAACAAGAAGTCATTGAACTTTTTCAAGGCTTCGTTGAACTCCTCATCGGACGGCCCCTCTTGCTGGGATTTTTCCACAGTTTCATCCAACGTTTCTGCTTCCAATCCTTCCAGATTTTCCGCTTCTTCCAACTTAGGTGCACGCTTTTTAAACTTAGGAATCCAGCTTTTTTTAGGTTTTTCCCCTAACACTTCAGTTTCTTCCGTTTCTTGTGCGTCTGTATCTTTAGTTTTCTTCTTCTTGCTCGGCTTTTCCTTCTTCGGCTTCAAAGCCTTTTTAGCCGCACGCTTTTCACGGGATTTAGCCCACCAGCCTTTTCTGACAGGTTCCTCCCCATCAGCCACTGGCAATTTTTCATCTGCTGGATTTTCATCCTGTGGTTCATCCCCGGTCGTGGATTCGGATGGTTCCACCCCTTCGGAAACTGCTTCGGCATCCCCTTCAGACACTTCTTCGGCTTCGATTACAGATTCTAAGGTTACGACGGGTTCTGCATCGGATTCCAATACTTCCAATGCTTCAATTCCTGTTTCGCCATCGGTTTCTGGTGACCCTTCAATTTCTGGTTCAACACTTGCGACAGCTTCCATAGATTCAAAAGCTTCCCCATTTGGTTCTGATGAACTCTCGATTTCGGGTTCAGCTTCTCCAACAACTTCGAAATCATTTTCAACATCGGCTTCCGGCGCCTCATCAACTTTGGGCTCAACTTCATCATCGGATTCCTGTGACCCTTCAGCTTCGGGTTCGGCTTCTCCATCAACTTCCAGTGATTCAGTGGGTTCTTCATCGGGTTCTGCTTCGCCATCGGATTCTGGAACCCCCTCAACCTCGGGCTTGGCTTCACCGCCATCTTCCAGTGATTCCACGGATTCTCCGTCGGGTTCCCTGCTGCCTTCCGGCAACTCCTCCATGCCCTCAGCAGTTTCCGTTGGTTCCTCGGTTTCGAATTCCTCTTCCACAGTGGATTCGGGCGATTCCTCAATGCCATCAGCCATTTCGTCCGGTTCGTTGGCTTCGCTTGGTTCTTCCCCAGTGGTTCCCGTAGATTCTCCCATGTCTGCTTCGACTTCTTCCACCTTAGCATCTTCCAACAGTTTCGAAGCCTCGGCTTTTGCCAATAGTTTCAATGCAACAGGTTCTTCTTTTGGAATTTCTGCTGCTTCCACTGGTTCCTCGGAAATGGCTTCCTCAACTTTTTCTTCGTTTTGGGAAGTTGTCTGGACACCCTGCTCTTCCCGGTACCAAATGAGGTAATCCGTGATGATCTCCAGGAATCGGCTGATGTTGCGGGCAGTACTTGAGATGATGCCAAGGTCGATTTCGCTGTCTTCGATGATGTAGACGCCCTCATCATCGGGCTGAAAGACCGAATCGACTTTATATAGGGCACCTTCTAAGGGTTTGGGCACCTTAGCATTCGGGCTTCCCACCCCGATGAAATCGCAGGTCTGGGGCATGGTGGATTGGAATAATTCCCCAAGGAGGAGGGCCAAGAGGCCCCGTTGCTGGTGGGAAAGCCCCTCAAATTCCAGCCTTAAAACATCTTTATGGAGATAGGTCCGTTTCGGGACGCTGTCCAGTTTCACGAACATCCCAGTGGCAAGGTTCCCGTAATCGTTCAGTTGGTAATACCCTTCCGTCTGCACTTCGATTCGGGCGGATTCCACCGTTATTTTCAAATCCCCAAGGGTGCGGTTGCGATGGTCAAATCCGGCCCTTGCCTCTGGGAATTTGAAGCTGCCGACTTCCCAGTTTTTATAATGGGGATTTTTCTTGTCCGCTTCCAACTTGATTTTTGAATCGGAAAACGCCAGGGTGTAGTTTCGTTTTTGGCGGTAAAAGAGCCGTTGGTGGATGTACTCGCTGCTTCGTTTTAGGAGCACGTCAAAGTCCTGGTTGACATAATCCACCTGATAATATTTCCCCGAATAGGTCAAAAACTGGGTCGGGAGCATCATTTGGTAAACCTGGTTATGAAGGTACGACCCCAGGTAGTTTTTCTCCCTTGCCAAGTCCTCCACAATGAGGTTGGAAGCCGAGAATTTGCGGCGGATGGCTTCTTGGACGTCTGAGTCATGTTCCCCCAAGGCGATATAAGACACCTCATCGTAGCAGTTTTTTTGATAATTGACTTCGTCTTTTTTATAACGGGTGAAGTGGATTTGATGGCCAATGTCGAGATACCTCCTTGAGAGTACCCCTAACAGTTTGACAATGTCCTCCCCTTCACGGTGGATGGCTAAAAACTCGTCACTGATTTCAAGTTCCCTCAATGGGCCTACTAGCAACCTGACCATGATTTTGATGAATAAGTTGCGTGGGGAATATTCAAAGTCATTGATAATGGTGGGGACCGCCTTCTTGTCCTTCAAAAAAAGGTCAGGATTTTTTAGCATATAGTCCCGCATCATGTAGTTGCTGCTAAAGATGTTCAGGCTGCAAATCTCGGTCGCCCGGGAACGGTAAAGCTCGCGGATATCGAACATGTTGTTGAACTCGTCCTCCACCACCAAGACCCGCCGAGGCTTTTTCCTAAGCTTCCATAAGGACGGGTCCATGGTCAGCTCTTTTTCCACCAAATACTGGGTGTGAGGAAGCCCGGCAACATCGGCGATGCTTTGGTAATACTGGCCGGCAATCCATTTCATGTCCACAATGGGGAATTTCTTGTCCCCAAGCCAAGTGACTTCCCCTAAATGGTGGCGCTGTGCCAAGGAAAACACTTCGGTCCCGCCGCCGAGATAACGGAACACATTTTCCATCACCCGCTGGTGCATGTCCTTTTTGTTGCTGGCATTGTAAACGACGGTATAGGTCAGGGGATTGGTATTTTGTTGAAGGGCGCTGACCTCCTTCATACGCACGTTTAAGGTGTGGCTCAGGTTGTCCAACAGCCCATCCACAGGCCGGTCCATGGCGACCACTACCCGCTCATCCGAACAATAATTGGCGATGATGTTTAAGGACAGCTGGTTCATGGTAATCTGCCTCGATGGCTCCACCAAAATAATCAGCCCCACTTTTTTCAAGAACTCCCGCTGCCCGGCAATCAGCTTGAAATGGTTCACCTGGTTGGCCCGGAGGATTCCGATATTCGGGGGAGCTGCGGTATTGCCCTCCCCTAAGTAATCCGTGGTGAAATACTGGTCCGTCCCCATCATCTTCCAAATGGTTGAACGCATCCAGTTTTTCAGTTCCTCATCTTGGGATGCCCGCCCGCCAATGACCAACACATTATGGTTGTCCATCAACTGCTTGAGCAGCGGCACTACCAAATAGTCCGTCAAATCCATAAAGAACGGGTTGAGGACAAGGGTGCTTTCCCCATCAAAAACTTTGCGGGTCATCTGGGCATATCCCAAATCCAGGTCTGGCATCTGCTTGAAAAAATTCCCCAAAATCTGGTCTTGAAGCTTATGGCTGTCCTTCAGTTCCTGGGCAAAAGTTTCATATTCCGGGTAAAACTCATGAGCCGCCTTTTGGGAAAACTTCTCGTCCGGCAAGCCTTTAAGGTTGATATTCTCCTCATCAGGCTGCGGCACCCGGGCATCCATCCCGTCAATCCGGCGGGCATGAAACATATACCGGTCAAAATGCTGCTTCAAATCCCGATAAAACGCCTCAAAATCTTTCTCAACCGAGTCTGGGATTTCTGCTATTTTTTCCCCAGTTTTGGAATCGCCGCTTAAAAAGCCATATATTTCCCCTACGAGGATGATGGCAACGAAAGCAAACATCAAGAAACGTATGTTGCCCATATCCACAAATGCAACCTGCCACGCCAATAACCCGCCGAATAGGATGATCATCAACCGGTAAGGCTTCGATAGCCAATAAACCATCCGAAGTATTATCCCCATCTTGGACTTGTTCAAATAAGGCAAAGGCTCAAGGAGGAAATTCTTGATTTCCCCGTATTGCTCCCGGATGGCATAGTCCAAATAACCAGGGCTTTTCTGGCATTCTTCCCCTTGGTAAAAGGTATCCAGAAGGAAGCTTTTGTAGCCGACAGGGTAGCGTCCCTCCGGTCCTTTTTTAATCCACTTGGATAGGATGAGACAGATGAGCCCATGAAGGAGGGCAATGGTTGCGACAATGGCGGCAGCCGCCCCGAACACCCTTAGGACGACTTCACCGATGGACAAGAAGGTATATAGGTACGGGTTGGCAGGTGGGTTTGTCCCCGTGACAGCCTGCCGATAAACCGGGCCATACAAGGCACCTACTGCAAGGGTTGTGATTAGAAACAATACACCGAGCCAAGTCCTAATAGGATGCCGTTTCAAAAACGCACTCTTTTGTAGCATGAACACCAAATAGGGAAAGAAGGCAATGAATAGCCCCAATCCCTCGATGAACCCGCCCTCAAAGTCCTGAAGGTTCAGGTATATCCGGGTCAATTCCAATAGCCGTTCGTAGGAAATGCTATAGCCGATGACCATAACCAACAAGAATAAAAAGGTGGGCAGGATAAAGGAATGTTGCCTGTATCTGGTCAGTTTTTCGCGGTTGAGCCCCCAAATGCTAATGGCGGCGAGGCAGAAAAGGGAAAAGAGTACGATGAATACAAGTAGTTGTTGCTGTAGCGTTAATCCTGGCACTATTGCCCCCCCAATCGTAAGTCGTTAAGTTTTTGGATGTCCATGCCTTCGATGCCCTCATAAGGAAGCTTCAGGGAAAATTCCTGGTTTGGCATGGCGACTTCGGTGATTTTATTTGAATTCAGATAAAACAGCGGGCTTTCCTCCACTGGCACCTGTGGGTCGAAATCCATGCATAGCTCGTAAACCGGGTGGTTTTTAATGGGCAGCTGGAGTTCTTTCCCGAGGGTTTCAAGCCGTGCGTTGAACTGTTTCAGCCTTGCCAAATAATGCTTCAGGTTGAAATCCAGTTGCTGGCTCTCCCCGATGGTTTCATCCTTGCCAGTTAGAATGTGATGGTACCGCATATAATTGAAAATATCTTCCATCCGGTCCTCGACCGCCTTGGTTTCGTGGGCGATGTTTTGGTACACTTCTTTAACGTGGAGGTTGTAGTCGTCCACCCGCTGCCGCGCCATCCGCCGGTGAAGGAAAATGACCCCCACCATGGCAAGCCCGGTGACTGCTAAAGTAATGGCGGCTTCTAGCAACGTTTCCTGTGGGTTGTCCCCGTTGAGGAAGATGATGAGAAACGCTAAAATGACGGTGGCAAGGATAGTCCCAATCAGCCCCCATACCGTGGTGGAGAATAACCGGTACCGAAAATCTTCCCTAACTTCATTTTTCGTCTGGGCCAGCTCTTCGGTGAACCCATCATCGTATAAATAATGGATGTGCATCTCGCTGAAAACCTGTTCCTGAAGCTTTGAAAGCTTGGTTTTGACATCTTCTTTTTGAAACCCGTCCAGTTCGAAACGGGTGCCTAAAAATTGGCGGAACCTCATGCGGGTGTCCTTAGCGGTGTCGGCCACCTTGCGCCTAGGCTCCATCAACTGGCGCCTCAGGATTTTAAGGGAGCCTGATACCTGGCTTTCCAATGTGGCAGTGTCCAAAGCAGGTACTTCCTTAGCATAGCTGTACTGTTTCGTGTCGATTTTGGCTTTGGCTTCGTCCATCCGCTTGTAGCCGACGGCCACCTTTTCCTCCTCGATCAGCTCGTCGCCATAAATATCGGCAGACACCTTGGGACGGTTCAGGGTTTCGGTAATCTGCCAGATGAGCGCCTCGTTTTGGGAAAGTTTTTGGCTAAAGAGCGACCCCAGTTTTTCCTTGTTCCACTGGCACTTGAAATTATAAAGTTCGTTGGCTTTGAAGATGCTGGACGTAAATTCGTTGTGGGCCAAGGTGAGGACACTGAGCCAAAACTGGAAAAACTGGGAACTTTGGTTGTATTTCGTGATGCGGTCCAAGTCATAAGCGAGGAACCGGCAGTTGGGCGGGTAATGGTTCGCCGCTGAAAAATCATCCTTCTCAGGCGTGGTGGCAGGCTGCAATTTCCCTGAATGGCTCAAATGCCGGTGTGGCATCCGCAGCTTGATTAGGTAAATTTCCGTGGGCTTGTTCACCAACTCGTCATACTTATCAATCAAATGGCTGGCTTGTTCGATGGCGTCCAGCTGGGTCTGCTCGTATTTGCTCTGTATGAGTGCGCCGTGCCCCAAGGCTTCGTGGCGGATCATCAAGTCCTGTTCGTCGACCCGCACTTCCTCCCCTTGCCGGTTGAGGTAATAATAGTATTTTTCAAATTCGTAAGTATTTTTTGCCGGAAACCCTCCTAAATGGTGGGTTAATCGTATCAGGCTTTCCTTGCTCTCTTCCATGATGGATGTCTGCACGCCTTTAGAAAAGTCAAATGGATTCAGGGTATCTGCCTTGGCGGGGATATCCTTCACATCATCTGCAACAAAGACAAAGGCCCTCCAGGGGCCTTTTCCGTAAATCATATCCTGAAGTCCGGGGAATATCTCATCAAAGCGGTCTTTGCCTTCGTTGATGGGGCATATATCCAAATCTTTTTTAAAAGGGTGAAAGAGGAAGGAGTGGTCCCGATACAAGTCCAAGGCTTCGTTGTTTAGCATCATGACGGTATGCATGGCCTGCCTCCTAGCATATAACTATTTGCGGTGCTCCAATGCCTGTTTCTTATGTTTCTCAATGTAGTCCTCGACATGGAGCCTGAATTTGCGGGCTTCGTTGCCGGGCTTGTCCTTGATGTGTTCCACGATGGTGTGAAGGACGGTATCCAAGTAGCTGTCCATCCACGTTTCTTTCAGATGGCCCAAGTAATAGCCGGCAATGTTGGCTTCAAAGATTTCAAACTGGGACACGATGAACTGGACAAACACCTGGTCGATGTATTCCTCGGTTTCGCTTTCCTCCACCACATGGCGGATTTCAGTTAAAATGGCACTTAGGATGTCGATGCCTTCTTTGGCTTCCACAATGCTGCGCCCGGAAATCCGGTAAAATAATGGGATGTCGAAAATCGAGTTGACCACTTCACCATCTTTTTGGAACAGGTAGTCCTCGGCTTTATACACCTGCACCAATTCGTTGAGCATGAATTTTTCCAGTCGCTTGCATAAAGGCGTTTCCTTGAAGGAGAACTCCTTGTGGCCGACTTTGGTCCGTTCAAAATCGTCATTGACCGATTCCATGGTATTTGCCACCAGTTCCTGATTCAAGCTGAAGGCATCAAACACTTCGTAGAAATGGTCGCAAGGCGTCCCATTGGATACTTTAAGCTCAATGGGATGGCTTCCAGAGTAGCGGTAAACGTTGATGCCATCATTTAATGGCATGAACTCGATTTTGCCCTCAATAAGCCCCCTAAAGACCGCTGTATAAATACCCATCTGGGTTTTCGTCTGGGAGGACTCGTCAATGTCCGGCATCCGGTTCAATAAATGCCAATCCTTATGGATGTGTGGCGTAATAATCGGCTTGGCACTTTTTCCAGGTTTCAACTGATGGATAAGTTCCCAGTAAGCCCGGCTGTATGACCCTTCCATATGCTCGCTGGTCTGGGTTTTAAGGGGAGGGGCGAACTTGGAAAGGGAGCTTGCCTTGATGGAGTATAGCGCCTGATAAAATAAAATCGTGTGCTCATCCACTTCATTTTCCGTAGGGACTGCCCCATAATCATCCAGCTGCCTTCTAATAAATTCGGTTCGGTGCGGGTCATTGCTTTTTTCCAGCGCCTTGTTGTAAGTACAGGCCATAATCGGCTGGACGGTTTCAATCCTTGGCAGTTCAAGGAAAGGCTTTGCCAATAATTTGGATGAATCCAAAAGCTTTTGGGCGTATTTGTACTGGGCTTCCACGTTTCTTTCGCCTTCGGTCAGCTCAACCTCTTTTTTCAGGGCATCAATGATGTCCATCTTGACCTGGCTGCCATATTGGCTCATGACCTGTTCCTTGAAATACCCTAAAATATCCTGGGTGAAAAGGCGGTCGAAGAAATCCATGGTCTTGTCCTTGGCATTGTACATGGCATATTCCCGGACCCGTTGGTAAATTTTTTCGACCAGGTTGTTGTCCAGTTCAAACTGCGATCCCATATATGGCGCTTCGTCCGAAATCTTGCCAATGCATTCAGGGCTTGCGCATACGTAATGGGTGGCAGAGCCTTTGACATTACTGTAACGGTTTTTTAATTCATAAGATAAAAACTCAATCTGTTCCACGTTTTGGCCAAAGCTGGTGAAGAACCGCTCAAAGGAATTGGCGATTTTATCCAGGTAATTGTTGGCTTCCCCATACACTTCGTTAAGGACGATAGCCTTGGACAGCTCCTCTGTCCATTCCAGGTATTTCCCATATTTTTGCTTCAAGTCAGACAGTTTTTCTGCGTTCTTCTTTTTCTTGGTGTTGATTCCACGCACCAAATCAGCGGTCGGCTTTTCGTCCTTGTCATCGCTTTTTGGGTTCACAAATTCAACAAACAGGTTGTGCTTTTGTGCTTTTAAGAAGTCATGATGTTCACGGATTTCTGATTCCAGTTTCTTCTTGGTTTCCAGCAACAACGCCTTCGTCTTATAAACCATAAAACGGATGGTATTGGGGTGCATCATCTTCCCATCCTGTGTCCGCAAGTACGTTTCAAAATTTTGGGTATTTTTAGCATGAAGCAGCGACTGGTTTTCCGAATTGAACAAGGAGTAGGCAATGCTCTTGCCCGCTTCTTGAGAACGGCTTGGCATATCCTTGTAATTGCGTTCCATTTTTTTGAAGAAGTCAGCGTACTCATCCCCATCGGAATCCTCCGTTAAATCCGAGCGCCCGCCTTCAAGTTTTTGGATGCCACTGATGTTGACTTTTTTCAGCAGTTGACCATCCACAAAAGTCCCAAGCCCACGGATATAATCCTGGTCCTGTGTCCCCAAGACTTCCCCTTGGTCATCCTTTTTTCCAATTGGTTGGCAATGAATTTCGCAAAGGGGATATCCGCTGCCTTTTGGCTTTCGATGACCTGGACATACTCGTCGCCCCGGTCCGTATCTTTAATGTAATGACCCGCTGCCCTTAAATCAATATTGGCTTTACGGATGTTGTTGAGTTCATTGTCAAACCGCAGCCACTGGCTGGAAATACACTCTTTTGCCCATTGGTATGCGATGTAGTCCCGAATGTCTTGCCATGGGTATTTTAAGACGGCGGAGCCGGCTGCTGCATAACGGTTTCGCCCACCCTGCTTGGCAATTTCACGGATGGTATTGTCCTCTGAGGAGTTGGAACGCTTATTCATCGGGCCGATGCTTTGGGCATAAATACAGTTCGCCGCATGTTCCTTGTATTGGGGGAAGGAGGACATGGTTTTCCCATCGATGTTGACAGAGTCAAACAAGAAGCAATAATCATAGGGCATTTCGTTGATTTCCTCGTAATGGGTGGAGTTGGACTTAGGAAAGGACAATTTCACATGGTCATGGTATTTTTTCGCCAAAGACCCGTCCCCCTTCATCAAGAAGGCATCCAATTCCCGAAGGGTTGCATAAGCGTTGCAGCGCAGGTTGTCCCGTTCAGCATTTCCTTTGATGACATCGAAGAACACTTCTGGAAGGATGAAAAAGCCACGGGTAATGCAACTTAATTGGGGAAACCTGGATTTTAGGTATTTTTTAATGTAAAGGGCTGTGGGAAGCAAAATCCCTGAACCCGTTCCACCCGCCAATGACGATACGATGACGACGCGAAGCGCCTGCTGCTTGTCTGAGTTGGTTAATTTAAATAACTTGTCAACGGCGTTGTGAAGTTCTTCCATCCCGTCACGTTTAATCACCGCGTCAAAGGCCAGGCGAGAAATCGCCCGTACTTGGCCAGCACCCTCCGTCAAAGCTTTACGGTTTAAGATCTGGTTGACCGGGAACCAGTTGTCAAGGGCATTGCGGTCCAGCGACAGGTACTCCCCCACCGTCGAATTGGCCGACGTCTGGATAATGTTGATGTCCGGGTTCTTTTCCTTGATTTCCGCCAATTCGTTGACATCCGTATCCAAGATGCAAAAGGATACTTTATTTTTTTGCTCCTCATTCAAGAGCGAGCTGACGCGGTTCAAAATATCCGACCCCGTCCCCCCTAAACCTACTAACAACGTTGGCGCTACTGCCATTTGAATCACTCCTTGTTATAATGTATTTGAACGGATTTCCCCGTCCTCTGTCCTGATAATCTTGTCCCCCACCCAGATGAAAAGACTTCCGTCCTTATCGGGTTCTGGAGCCCCTCCCCCAATTTTCCATTCACCTTTTTTCCTGGTAAATTTTTGGTGTTCTTTGATTTTAAGTTTTTTCATCCTTGATGGACTGGTAGCCAATAGTGTCATCCCACCGCCTTCAAAAGGGGTAAAGCTGATTTCTTGGGGGGCGAATGGCCAAAGGATGTTTTTCCATTTGTTTTTAATCTTGATTTTTGATTTAACCGGGCTTTTTTGACCATTTGGCGATTCAATAAACCCATCATTCCTTGCGAATTTTCGTGGCAGCTTCGGTTGCCTTAACTTGGCGATTCCCCATGTGCCGCCGAGGAGGGCGATGGTTGGAATCCACCAATTCCCTTTCAGCCAATGGGTGAGGCGTTCGCCTGCCCCGATGGTGTCGGTGATGGTGAAGTTGTCGTCAAACTCTCCGAAGCGGGCATTTTCCTGCCCTTTGCCGATGACGGCGTTGACGCTGTAAGCAATCTCGCCGGTGTCCGCCCTGAAAATATTCCCGTGGGGGGCAGTGGCGGTGACTTCGACAATCCCTAATTCGGAAGTCTTTTGGGCAGTGAGCCCAATATTTTGAGGGCTGGTGATGATGGGGGTTTCTAAGTTATCCCAATCACTTTGGGACAGGTCCCTGCCATCCTCGTTGCTTATCCTTAACCTGAATGTCTGGGCATCCGCCAAGTCGCGGACATTGAAGGTTGGGCTGTCTATGGGGCTAATCAATAACGAGCCCTCCAGGATGGTAAACCCGACGCTATCCGTTGGCAGGCTGACGACTTTTTCGTACCTATCCAGGAATAATTGCCTGACCTCCACTTGCAAGAGCCCGGCGGGAATGTGGATCTCGCTGCCACTTTCCACCATGGACTGCGTCCAATCGCCTGCCCTAAAAGTACTTTCCAATAACTCTGGTTCCGTAGCATCATTCCCAAGGAGTGGGGAGCGGATGAAATTCCCTGAAGCGTCCACAGGGCCAAATTCAACGAGGTAATCCCCGGCAATGAGCGGATGGTCCTGGATTTGGGAATTGAACACCTCACCCGTTTTGAGATGGGTCAGTTGAAGGCCTACCTCGAAGTCCGGCTCGTAGTAAAAGCTGACTTGGGTGGCATTTTCGATATCCAAGGAAACTTGTCCCGGTTCGATGTTGGTGAACTCGGCAATGGCGCCCGATAATTGGGCATCGGTCAAAATATCAGCCAAGGACGGGTCATTTGCCAAATGGCGGGCAGCTTCCTTAGGCTCGGGTGTGGGCAACACTGTTTTTTGGATCGGGGAAATCAAGGTACCATTATTGGTCAGCCCGTTAATCCGTACCCCCTCGCCCTGGGCAAAGACAATCAAGCGCCCCATCCCCACATCGCCGGTGTCAAACGACTGGTTTTCAATGAAACCTTCCGGCAGTTTGAGGCGGCCAAAAATGAGGTTCCCGATGTGGACGATTTGGTCCAGGATTTCATTCCCATGGTCGCTGGCACTAAACCCGCCTTCAACCTTAGGCGCATCATCCCCAATCCCTAGGAAAATAACCTCTTGGTTTTGTGGGGCGCTCCCGCGAATTTCATCGACCAGCTCCTGGGCCCTTCCCCCATTGTCAAACTTCCCATCGGAAATGATGACCAGGTACAGCCCATCTGCATTGGCTGACTTTAAGTCGCTGGCCGCTGCTTTTAGGGCATCCACAGGTGTGCCGCCGCTAAAGGGAATGTACGAACGGACCGAATCAATCCGCTCCTGCGCCGGTGAAGCCCCTAAAATCGTAATGGGCTGCCGGCTCCTGCTATGGCTCCAATCGTTGAGGTAATAAATATTGAGGGTGTCATTTTCACCTAACATCCCCGCAAGCACCATCAGCGAGTACCGTGCCTGGGCCCAGCGTGTCAAAGGGGTGCCATTGGTTCCCGGCATACTGATTTCCCCGCCAATGACCATCGACCAGGAGTCATCCATTACCACATTGATAATCCGTGATTTTTCATGGGTACTCCCCGGGCTGGCTTCGATAAGGCCCGTCCGAAAAAATAATGCCGCCAGGGCAAATACTGCAAGCAAAAGAGATTTTGTCTTTTTGGACATATGCTTTTCTTCTCCTTTCATAAAAAGTGGAAGCCGCTCGTTCACGTAGGGATGAAAGTTGTGCCAGATAGGGCGTCACAGCTGGGTGGATTTCCCAGAGGTGGCGACCTGGATGGCCAATCTTTCAGCCCGCAGTAGCGGCTAGAACTAGATTCCAGGATGAGGCTTAAAGTCTCCCCACATTTTGCAAATGTGTGATGGCTTTCGACTTTCAAGAAAATCCTATACTGACAGTCTATTCCCACATAATGGAAAAATTCTCATTACAGCCCACAAAACCCCAGGAAAACGCTTCCTAAAAAAAAAAAAAATGATTGACTTTGCCGGATTTACGACAAAATCAATCATGTTTTAGAGGGTCAATTCATAGCCATACTGAAGGAAAAATTCTTCCCTGAAATCCAGTAGCCTATCCTGCCTGATGGCTTCCCGGATTTGTTCCATCAGGTCAATGAGAAACTGCAAGTTATGGTACGATACCAAACGCTGCCCGAAGGTTTCACCGGCTTTTATCAAGTGCCGGATATAAGCACGGGTATAGTTTTTGCAGGCATAGCAGCCGCAGTTGGGGTCAAGGGGTGTGAAGTCGCGTTCGTATGATTTATTCTTGATGACGACTTTCCCAATGGATGTCATGGCTGTCCCGTGGCGGGCAATGCGGGTGGGGAGCACGCAGTCGAACATGTCGATTCCCTGGATGGCACCGTCAATGAGGTCATCTGGCGAACCGACGCCCATCAGGTAGCGGGGCTTGTCTTTTGGTAAAAATGGCACAGTGTATTCCACCATTTTACGGGCAACATCCTTAGGTTCCCCAACGGAAACACCCCCGATGGAATAACCCGGGAAGTCCATTTCCACCATTTTTTTGGCGCAGTATTCCCGGATGTCGGCAAATTCCCCACCTTGGACAATCCCGAAAAGGGCCTGGGTATCCGGGTTTTTATGGGCTTTTTTCCCCCGCTCAGCCCATCTTAAAGTACGGTCAACCGATTTTTGCATGTATTCACGGGTCACGGGATATGGCGGGCACTCGTCAAAGGACATGATGATATCCGCCCCCAGTTTATTTTGGACATCAATGGAAATCTCGGGGGACATAAAAAGCTTGGCACCATTGCGGTGGTCGCGGAATGTTACCCCTTCCTCCTCGATTTTACGAAGGCTTGAAAGGGAAAACACCTGAAAGCCACCGGAATCCGTCAGCATGGCACCATCCCAATTTTCAAAGCGGTGCAGCCCGCCGGCTTCCTTGACGATGTCCTCGCCAGGTTGGAGCCATAAGTGATAGGTGTTTGCCAGGATGATTTTGGCGCCCAAATCCTTGACTTCTTCCGGGGACAGGGTTTTCACCGTTGCCTGTGTCCCAACCGGCATAAATACCGGCGTTTCAAACGAGCCGTGGGGGGTGTGGAGTTTCCCATACCTCGCCCCGGATTGCTTGCATTCATGGATTAATTCGTATCTGATTGACAATGTAAAACCTCCGAATAAAGAGATAAAAGGCCAACTCCTCCCTAGCGGTCGAATTTGACCTCCTATCCCCGTTTTTTATTTCCAGGTTCTTTGGGAGTTCCTGAGCTCCTTGTTTTTAAACGCTGTAAAAAGGTCAATATTTGTTACCCTGCAAAGTGAGAGCACGACGAAAAAGACATCTGCCAGATCGCCTTCCAAATCATAATTCTTTTGCTCTCGTCCGTAGGGGCACCCAAAATCTTGTTGCCTTAACGGGTCAGTCCCCCGCCTTTCCATTTACATCGGCATCACATTCGAGTGTTTTGATACCCAAACTACCCGAATTAAATCCAATTCGCAATGTATTTTTTTAGAGACATGTTTAACCGCCTCGGTTTAGGATACTCTCTCTGAATTTTAACATAAATTCCTCAATAATGCAAAAAAAGCCGAGGACATTTATTCCTAGGCTTCAGATTTACCACAAAAATTATATTAGCCGTTTCTTCCGTCGGCAAGAAGTTTTTTAGGATTAACAATCGAAATGTAAACCATAGAAACTGATGCTGCCAGAAATATACCCGTTATGTTCATTATAAAAAAATTTATAACTTCATTAGTTGTTAGAGAAAGGTCAAAAGCGGCTGTTAAATCATCCAATTTTGCAGGAGGTACAAACCACATCAGACTTTCTCCAACATGTTGGGTATAAAATGTCACAAGATGAGTCGTATTTTGCGTTTCCCTCTGAGATATGGTGATAAAATTGGGATTTATTTCCAATTCGTTTTTTTGGTGTATATATTCCTGCATTACCATTGCTGAAGAAACCCTCGCCATGCTATAATCCCCTACTGCTATTGCTAAAACCAACGCTATTATACTCGGAAGTAACAATTCAAATAAAGTTTGAATATAAAGCAGGCTTCTTTTACATCCCAATGCCAAGTAAATAGCATATTCCTTTTTCCTGTCTTTTAAGTAAATAAGTACAATGAGAAACATTACTACTGCCACTGCACCAATAGCAACGGTAAAAAAAAGGGTCAATTGTCCCGACGCAGATTCTACCATGCCAACAAGATGACTATAAGCAAAAGAAAGGTCTACCATATCATAAACAGGGGGGAGGATTTCTCGAGCAAAACTTTGGAACTCCAGAAGGTATTTAGGATGACTCAATACGAAAATTATGTTATCCCAACTTACCCTTTCAGTCTTCATCGGAATGACACTCCAATATCGATATAATTCTTGAACCTGAATGTCAAGTGCTTGACGATGAAAATTATTCGCCAAATAAGAGGGTATATAAATTCGATTCAACAATTCCCCTAACAATTCCATTTCTCTTCCGTGCCCTTCCACCCCAAATCTCAACTCTTCTTCCCGCATTCTTGGAACATCGAAAAGTCCTATAACTTTAAAAGTGTATTCATTCCAAAGCACTCTGTTTTCCTCTTGAAATCGTTCTACAAAAGGAATGTCGGGATTCATACTTAGAAAGATATTCGCCATAGTAAAAATTGACCCAACTTCTAAATGATGGATATTTGCGTTGAAAGCCGACATCAAAATAGGGTGAACTTCTTTTATTATGGACATTTCTTCTTCCCTAAATCCTCGGCCATCTACAATTTCAATCTTCCCCGAATTCAGGTCTAAAAATTCAGGAGTAGAAATTCCCTTGATAGATATTCGACTATAATCAGAATACGGTTCAGTCATAAAAGAGGTTCTTAACCCATCGTAAGTTCCATACAACGAAAAACGCCTCAATTCAGAAGAATACAAAACTGTATTTAATGAAAAGTCATATCCCACCACTGAAGGATGAGAGGCAATTTTGTAAACCTTCTCGTGTGTTAATTGCAGTTCATTGTAATTAACAGAGCCATGATGTGACCCCTCTTCGCCCGTCAGAGGATTGCCAAAAAGGGATATGTGTGCATTCCCATCAAAACCAATTGTGACTAGTGGAGGTAATGTACGATGTAAATTTTGCTCCGTACTCTCCACCGCACGTTGGATAGAAACTGCTCCAACGCTTAAAATACCCAAAATAAAAGTCATACTACATAATGTAAATCCTTTCCAAGGATTACGGATTAAATATAGCACACTTCTTTTGACAGCCCCCATAAAATCACCTCCTCACTATAATAATATTGCCGAAAGAAAGACAGAGTTTACTTTCGGCAATAATGGATATGAACTTATAATGAGAAGACCTATGGTAATCGACAGATATTTACTTGTGAACCACTAGGAGTACATGCGCCTCCTCCATTTGGACGAACCGTACCAGAAAATCTCACAACTAAATTCCCAGTTCCTGTGTTAATAGAAATTCGGTTTAAAATCCCACTCCAACCATTATTGTTATAGTGAATCGTAGCTGGAATCGAAGCATTTGTTGCAAAAAAACGTGTTACCTCGCGAGTCTGAGTTAGCAGAGCATTTGTAAGAACCGGCTCATTTCGAATAGAAGCATGAATTACACTACCTGTCGGCACAAGGTACAATCCAAGTAAGAACACAGCCGTTAAAGTAGCGGCTATCTTGGATAATAACTTGAAGGATGTAGCCAATCCTTCGATTAATGGTTGATTTACTTCTTGCATATAAGATTTCCCCCTTTAATTTTTATTCACCACTCAGATAATCAGTATAATTATTCTGTTCTCCCTATGTAAAGAGATGTGGTGTGAAATGATAATAACACGGGAACCAGAAAGACTGCAATAGAATCCTAGCACTTGTAGGCCATGACATGATTCGACATTTTTTTCGTTATTTTTTGCAGAAAATATATTCCCTAACCAAAATGTATTATTTTTGTAAAATCTCTTTTTTTTGTTGCTTTTGTTTCAATTTCGGTTATAAAATTATAACCACGCTGGACAAAGGGAGGTGCGAAGATTGAACGATGTAGCAGAACGAATCAAACTAATTAGAAAACAAAATAAATTGACCCAAAAACAATTAGCTGATTATTTAAATGTTTCAAAAACAACTGTTGGACATTGGGAAAACGGGAGAAGGAGATTACAAGAGGGGGATGTCGAAGCTTTTTCAAAAGTTCTCAACCTTAATCCTAATTATTTAATAAATCCTATCGAAAATGAAAAAGTTTCGGAATGCTTAAATGGCGGACTCGAATATTACTTAAGAAATGAACTGATATGCCTTAAAAACACTGTAACTACATTGGAGAAGACTCCCCTGTATCATATTGAGCAGGAATTCTATACAAAGTTATTTTTAGTAACTTGTCACTACAGAACAGGTGAATATGAAAAAGCCATCGAATTAGAAAGTAGCTTCTTAAATTTCTATTACGAAGCTGAAGTGAAAAAAGAATCTTCTGATTTTGAAACTTGTCTGAAATTATGCTACCTTATTGAAAAATTTAATTACGAGGGAAAATATTCTAGCGGAGAAAAGATGTCCGTTGAATTAAGTTCACTATTAAAAGACAAAAAACAAATATTAATTAATAAAATCCGAACTATTTCCTTTATCATGAAACAACAGCGGTACGAAGACGGATATGAGAAATTATTTCATCTCAAAGGAAGGGTAGAAGAATTTAACGATGAAAAAATTTCATGTGATTTTGGAATCTATTGGGCGATATCCCATAGACGGCTAAATCTTCACAAAAAGGCTATTTCTATATTTAGTGAAATTGAAAAAATTGCACTTAGTAATGACGATAAGGAATTATTATTACTGATTTACCAAAATAAAGGGGTTATGTCAAGTCAATTAGGAAATTATGAAGAAGCTCTAAGCTATCATATAAAGGCCTATGAGATGGCAGTGTCTTCAAAAAGCAGAGGTGGCACCCTTCGTTCCTTAATCGTCACGTCTCTTCGGCTTAATCAATTCGATGAAGCTGATAAATATATTTCTCAATCGGATAGTTTTCCATTAATCAAAGAGGACAAGATGGCTATTCAAAGTTATAAGGCGGAACTCGCCTTATACAAGGGTGACAAATTCAGCTCCGAGTATTATCTTAGTGACTCTTATGATTATTTTGTATCCAAAAAAGATATCCGCATGCTAAAATATATCTATAATTTTTTAGCCAAATACCATGCTCGTCAAAAAAACTTTAAGAACGCAACAGAATATTTTATGAAACTGGAGGAATTACAATTATGAAAATTAAAAACACACTACTTGTCTTACTTTACTTTGCTCTACTTGTACCTTACGGAATTACTAATCCTCAAGATGACAGAGATTATTTTCCAGATACGCTTCCTGTTGAAATTATCTAAAAAAGACCGTGAAATCTTAAGATTTCACGGTCTTTTTTATTTTAACCGAATGAACATCGCATCCCCGAAGCTGAAGAAGCGGTATTTTTCAGCGATGGCTTTTTGGTAGGCGTCCATGATGAATTCCTTGCCGGCGAGGGCTGAAATCATCATAATCAGGGTGGATTTCGGCAAATGGAAATTGGTTATCATCCCGTCGATGGCTTTAAATTCGAAGCCCGGGTAAATAAAAATATCCGTCCAACCGACGCTTGCCACAAACTTGCCATTGGCATGGACGATGGTTTCAAGAGTCCTTGTCGCACTGGTCCCGCAAGTGATGATACGGCCGCCATTTTCCCTCGTCTGGTTGAGAAGGTCTGCTGTTTCTTCCGATACCTGATAATATTCCGAATGCATTTCATGGTCCAAAATGTCATCCACTTTTACCGGGCGAAAAGTCCCAAGGCCAATATGCAGGGTCATGAATGCTATGTTTACACCTTTGCTTCGAATGGCATCGAGGAGCTCCTCTGTAAAATGAAGGCCGGCAGTAGAGGCGGCCGCTGAACCGATTTCCTTGCCATAAACGGTTTGGTAGCGGTCACGGTCAGCGAGTTTTTCCGTAATGTATGGGGGCAGCGGCATTTCACCAAGGGAATCCAGCACCTCATAAAAAATCCCTTCATAGGAAAATTCAAAGGAACGGATGCCTTCATCGGCGACCCTTACGCAAGTGGCTTTCAGGCGGCCATCGCCAAATTCCACAACGGTACCTTCTTTTATGCGTCTGGCGGGTTTGACCAGGGTTTCCCAGCGGTCACCCTCTTCTTGCTTTAGCAAGAGCACCTCTATGGAAGCATTCGTCTCTGGCTTCACGCCTATCAATCTGGCGGGCATCACTTTCGTATCGTTCAAAATAAGGGTGTCCCCAGCATTAAAATACGAGGCAATATTTGAAAACACCTCATGGGTGATATTTTGCCTAGCCACGTCCACCACCATCAGACGGGAAGCGTCCCGCTTTTTCAGAGGGGTCTGGGCGATGAGTTCCTCTGGTAAATGAAAATCAAAATCCGCAACTTTCATAAGTCACCTGCTTTCTTTTATCTCTCACAAATATCCGGTTTTTTCCGACAAAAGAGTATTCTTAACCTCTCGATGTTGTAATACCTATGATTTCTCTGGAGTGAATTTATAATTTTATGGTTTAACTACCTTTTTATCTAATGACCGTCGTAAGTGGCCAAAAGGTCCATTAATTGGCTGTCGTTTCTTTTGGGGAGGTGGTTGTAAATATCGAGGGTGGTTGTGATGGGCTCGTGTCTCAAGCGTTCTAGGATTTGTATGTGTTGATGAGGTGGGAAGCATGGGAATGGCGGAGGGTATGAAGGTATGTTAATCAGTCCCAGACCCTTGGCCCGCCGTCGGAATGCAACCCCCGATCGGAGCACCTGTCAAGGGGATAGCTTACCCATCAGCCGTTAAAAAATAGCCTCGTCTTGCTTCCCCAGCTTGACCTGCTTTTTATAAAAGACTCTTAGCGTGATTGCGCCGAGTGGTAATCCATCAGTTTTTTAAGGACTTCCTCTTCCGCCCGTTCAAAAAGATGCCCATAAATATCATAGGCATCGTCAGCTTCGTATGTCCTAGCCACCCTTGATGGTAACGTTGGAAGCACCTTTGCTGAGTAGCCTGGCGACACGGGTATTCCTCAAGCCATGAGGCCCAATATCGGGCACCCCGCAATTGGCATATAACTTTAACGATTCTATATATCCTCGCCCATGATAAATGGGCTTTTCCCCTAAATCGTGGGAAAAAAATAGGCTAGCTTAGCCATACGTAGGTGAAGAAGATTTGTTCCTGGCAGGTCTGTCAATTCTTTAAAATCGCCATTATGGCAACGTCCGAAATCGTTCCATTACCATCAGACCCATGAGATTTCAACCCTTCTAGGAATTCTCCCACCTCATCCTCGGCAAAGCATCTAAGAGTCCTTTTCTTAGCTTCGACTTTAAAGGGGGCTGGTTCTCCATGGGATTCTCCTTCTCCCCCCACACTCTGGGCAAACCTAAAAACTTTTTCACAAAACTTGCCATTATTCCCTATCTGCAATTTCCACCTGTCCCATTTATAGCATCATTTCTCCAACCTGTCGTTACTTACTGACATATAAATGGGGTTATCTTATCCATCCGGTTATACCCAAAAGCAGGCGTAATGTAATTTCTAAACATGCCTTTTACGCCGTGTTGCGTGTTAACCTTCACCGTCGGCAAATACCACGCCTGATACGCCATGGCTACTTCCCCAAACGTCCTGGCAGGCTCATTGCTCCCCGCTGTGTTCCTAGTTTAAAAGACTCCCGCTTGTATGCCGCGATTTCTCTTTCAATTCGGCGAAAGACTTGGCGGACACTGCAGTCACCACCTCCTTGTCCGTGGCAACATCAATTCCTAAGTGAAGTTGTTTCTTGAAGCTGGTTTTGCCGTCTTTCAGGGTAAATTTCTCGTAAATTCCAATCTGCTTGCTGTTGGCTTTCACTTTTTCACTCATAAAAAAATCCCTCGTTTTTGCGTCCCGGAAAAACAAAAGGCTTCAAGGTTAGTGTCCCCATTTGACAGGTATTGATTGGGATTTCATGCTTAAACATCCTCTTTTTTGGAAGCATCCCTTATGAGAATTCCCGTGACATAATAAGGGTTTTGACCAACGGTTCCCGATCGGATTCGGGGGAGGGCGATCATCCGGCATTCATGGTCGAATTTCATGATGGTTTCCAAATCCGACACCTTCAAAAGATGGGACTGCCTCTTCAGGATGCCCGCAAGCTTAGGATCCGCCACGGCATCCAACAGGGCTCCCATTTGGGAATCGGGAACCGCTTTTTGAATTGGGGCGGGATTTTCCATCCATAGCACCCGTGCCTCGCGGTCATCGGATTGCCCAAGCAGGTAACTTCGGCTCACCTGAAAGAAATCGGCCAGGGTGCGGAGGTTCACATCCCGCGGGCTCCTGCGGTACTGTTCCTAGCTATAAAGGGTCGGGCATTTGATGCCTGTCTTTTTTCCAATTCCGTCAAAGACAGCCCCATGGCCTCCCGCAGTTCCTACATCCGGTTCATCTTTACCTCAACGTTATCCATTGCCAACACCTCCCGCAAGTGAATGTTACCATATGTCAAAAACAATTACAACAAAAATTCCATCATTTACAGAGTCCTAGTCCAGCACTACCTCGCCTACACGCCTAATTATTTGCATTTGCCTTACACGGCTTACCAACAAACGTGCCTGTTTCAGCTAGGGATGAAACACATGAAATAACAAAACACTCGTGCCCAGTTGATCCAGCACCTATACTTATCGGCGGGCATCCATAATGGGGAACTGACCGCACAAATCATGGCCGAACTGCCTAAAGCGCTATGGGAGGTTAGGAAAAACTCAGAGGGCCAGTTCAAAGCGGGGGCGGCCTACCGCTTCAACCTGGCGAAACATTGGACTTCTACTAGGAAAAAAACGAACCCTTCAAAGAAATCAAAGCCAACTGTTTCTACCGTGTGGACATCGCTAGCAAACTGGTCAAAGTCGTCTTACAGGACGAAGCAGAATGCGAAGGGCTCTACATCACCTCACTGTGATGCGACATGCTATAAAACAATTTCATTAATTGAAAGTTGACATTTCAGGTGTCCGCTTTTTCTTGACGAAAAATTAGGGTGGATCCCAATCATGAGCATTAATTTCTTGAAAATGGACATGGATTTAAGTGCCAAAGAATTAGATTTAACTGAAAAAGTGGGTTTTCCTGTTGGTAATCTCACTTTTTTGTGGCTATCCCCCTTCAATCCGTATCAAGCTTGGGTCGCCGCCGAAGCTGGAGAGGTTATAGAGGAAAAGGGCTTGGTCGAAGCCGGTGGATTCGATGTAGGGGTATAATGGCTGGTTGTAAAAACGCAGGTCAATCAGGTGGATTTCATCGAAGTGTTGGGTGAGGAAGGGGACGAAGTTGTGGGCGTAGGAATCTTTGATGACCAAGAGTTTTTTTCCGGTGCCGGCATTTCCCCTGATAACCATGAGCCCGTCTACGCCGCCTAAGAAGAAGGAGTATTGATCCCGTTTTTGGAGGAATTCGCTGGCAAAGATACCTTCCCGGGGTGTGTCATCCCCCGAACGCTGCAAAGTGAGCTGCAATTCCCTGTTGGGGACGAAAACTTCGATTGAATCAGGGGGAATGCGAAAATTATTAGCCTGGGCGAAGTAGGTGCCAAAAAAGTTGTCGGACACGGTTTGGAGCTGGTAATCCGTATAGGGCTCCATGCCCCAGGCCTGCATCAATTCCAAATACGCAAGGTAAGCCCCCCGCATGGTCCAATGATGGTCGGTGCGAAAATAAATGTAATCCTGAGTGTGCTCGCTCAACGTACCATAAACATCAAGAAACGGCAACCTGAGCATGGATTTCGCGCGTTCTATGAGGAGAGACTGATCCAAAACGGGAGCAAATGGGGGCAAATAATGCTCAAACACTTTGACAGCGGTTGGAACGAGCATAATGGTCACCGGCAGGTTTGGCAACCGTTCCCCGAAGGCATTCAATAATTCCAGGTTGCGATCAAAATGCCTCCCTTCGTCTAGGAATGCTTCCAACAAGAAATCATTGTCCCCAAAGTAGATCCCATTATTTTCACGTTGCCCAAGGACTAAACGTTGGACGTCTGACTTTAGTCCTACCCACCAAGGCTTGCCGATGAATTGGTCGGTCATGTAGGTTTCGAAATCTTTCATGAATGCACCGCTTTGGACCCGTTCCCAGCTAAAAACCGGAAGTTGCTGGAGGGACCGGTTTTCAAGCTCCGAAATGGCTTCATCAGGTGATAGGGCGTTCGCTAAAGCCAGTATTAAAATGAAGGGAAGGAAAATAGCATTTACCAAAAAATCAGCCTTTTTAGTCATTGGCCGCACCCCTTAAAATCTGAAATAAAGAAACGGGTTGTAGGAGGAATCCACCAAATAGGCGGTGGAAACCACTAAAACTGTCAGCGCAAAGAGAGGTTCAAGGACCCAGGAAAATGTTAGCCTGCGTGCCCAGCCAGACATGAGCGGGGTGGAGGCGATGAAGCAGGCAATAAAGAGGAGGGCATTCCCTAATAGGAGATAAATGTCCACGTTGTTTAGGAGAGGGGCTGCCCCGAACATGACCCGAAAATAGGCCCCCAGGGCAGTAAAATCTTCAAAGGCAAATAGTCCCCAGCTAATGAGCACTAAAAACAGGACGTAGATGTGGCGAAAAATCGGGGGGACTTTTTTTAGCGCCTTCAATAAGAAAGTTTTTTCCAACATGAGGATGATGCAAAAGTACAGTCCCCATAAAATGAAGTTCCAGCTGGAGCCATGCCAAAAACCGGTGAGGAACCAGACGATGAATATGTTGAGGTACATCCGTCCCCTGCCTTTTCGGTTGCCCCCAAGGGGGATGTAGACGTAGTCCCGAAACCAAATGCCGAGGGAGATGTGCCACCGCCGCCAAAATTCCGTAATGCTTTGGGAGATGTAGGGATAATTGAAGTTTTCCAAGAACTCTATCCCGAACATTTTGGCGAGGCCGATGGCCATGTCGGAGTAGGCGGAGAAGTCCAAGTAAATCTGAAGCCCGAAGGCAATCAGCCCCATCCATGCCCCAAGGACGCTTAACTGGGACATGTCGGAACCCAGTATCCGGCTCCATAAGGCTCCGATGTTGTTGGCGAGGATGACTTTCTTGCCCAATCCCACAATAAACCGGCGGACACCTTGGGTAAATTGCCGCCAGTTTTCCTGGCGATGTGCCAGTTGGTCGGCTACGTCCTGATAGCGGACGATGGGGCCTGCAATCAGTTGGGGGAACATGGCGACATATGCTCCAAAATCAATGATGTTTTTGGCAACTTTGGCATCCCCACGGTAAATGTCGATGCTATAAGACATGGTCTGAAACGTGTAAAAGGAAATCCCGATGGGGAGCGCCAAGTGCATCAAAGGAAAATTCCACCCGAATGCGTGGTTGATATTGATGAGGAAAAAGTCAACGTATTTAAAATACAGAAGCATAGAGAGGTTGATAACCATGGCAGAGGCCAGCAACAGCTTCGCCACCCGCTTTTTATGGCGATATTTTTCAATGAACATGCCATGGAAATAATCACTGACTGTGGAAAACAACATCAATAAAATATAAACGGGTTCCCCCCATGCGTAAAAGGCAAGGCTCGCTAAAAAAAGCACCAGGTTCCGCAGTTTCCTTGGGGAAAGGTAATAAAGGAAAAGGGTTATGGGAAAGAAGGCAAACAGGAAAACGAGGCTGCTGAATACCATATCATCACTCCATGCGTAAAAAAGGATGTCCCTTGCCCATGGCAAAAGCACATCCCCCGTTATTGGTTTTAATCTGCTAGGATACTGTCTTCAAAGGATTCCCTGACTGCTTCTGCGTGTTCGGTGACGGCATAAAGCAGGAATACCCCACGTTGTTCGATGATGGCATTTTCCACAAATTCGTATTGGTCTTGCAAGTAGATGGACCAGGTGGCGACTTGGTCCTCGTGGACTTTGTCAAAGGATTCCCGTACACGCTCTGCCGCCGCTGTGTCTTTGGCACGGATGACCATAATCAAGTCGGAATGGACCATCATCATGGCTTGGCGGATTTCCCCGGACTCGATGTCTGCGCTGTCAAAATGCTGGGTAATGAGCGGTGACAGGCTATCCTCCATTGCCGACATATCTGTATCCATAAACCGGATGCCATTGCCTTCTTCTTCAAGGCGGGCTTCAATGCGCTCCATGATTTGCTGGGCAGTTGCGTCGCTTTCAACCTTTTCTGCTTCCGAATTGCCACCGGCTGTGCCACCACATGCTGCCATTATCAACACCATTGCCAAACTTAAAAGCATACCAAATTTTTTCATCATTCCACTACCTCCGATGCTATCAAAATCTAAATATAATGTTATCGCAAGGGGTGGCATTTGTCAAATTTCTATAAAATTTCGGGTGAATGATAGTGGAAGTTTCAATCAAGGCAGAAAATTATCACTCTTTTTCCAAAGCCAACAAAGCCTTCGGAAATTTTTTTATTCCACACAAACCCCGCCACCACAGACCGCAGCCGAATTGTAGTGGATTTCTACCTCGGCGGTGATGAACTGACCCAGGACGTAGGCTCCCCCACCTTTGCCGAGCCTGGACTTATTGTGGGTGAGGGTCAGCCCTTTGGAGAATACGAAACTGGAGGTGTCTATATAAATTCCGCCTCCGTTGGCGGATGTGGTGTTTTCGGTGACGGTGCTTCCGTAAACGTAGCCCTTCCCGCCTGCGACGTAGAGGCCACCGCCATTACCGGCAACGTTGGACGCATAGCCCGCCCCTTTGTTATAAAGTGTTCCGTTGCTTGCCACGTACCCGCCTCCACCATTGGAACTGGCGGTATTAGAGTTCACCGTAGTCGCCGAATCGGCAGTTAGTGAACCTGCATTGACATAATAACCAGCCCCATTTACGGCGGAGTTATTATTAATTTGAGCACCTATCATCGTAACATTGGCATTTCCAAGAGCATATAGCCCTCCACCGTTCGAAGTGGCAGTATTTTCGGTCAGAGTTGCATTAGTCAGGTTCAGCACATCATTTGTATAAATCCCACCGCCGTGTGAAGTCGCTGTGTTGCCTGAAATAACGGTATCTGAAACATTTAAGGTGCCTGCTGAATTGTCAATCCCGCCACCAATGGAGGAAGTATTATTAGTGACCGCACATCCCGACTGCAAACTGACCGTTGCCACCGATGTTGCTGTAGTCGTAGAATTCACCAATATCCCTCCACCGTAATTTGTTGCTTGGTTGGAATCGAATGTCGCGTCCGTAGCAGTCAAGGTATTATTGACATTGGCTGAGAAAATAGCCATTCCTCCTCCCTGAACTGATGTGTTTTGGCTAACTAAAACATTATCCATAGTAAGGACATTGCCAACTCCCGCCGGCCCTGCACTGCTCCCCCCTAATAAAATCCCACCGCATATATTTCCTGCCATGTTGTTGCTGACACTCCCACCCGTTACCGTTACCACTGACCCTTGGTTAAAACTACAACCGCCAATATTTGAAGTAGCGCTATTACCGTCTACGTGGCAATCTACCAGATTGACTTGGGATTGCCAAAATACACATCCCCCTCCCAAAGTCGCCTGATTACCAGTAATATCGGAATTTGATAAAGTAGCAGAACCTTGTTTGAACAAGAGCCCTCCTCCCGTTCCATTAGGAGAGGTCGCCGTATTGTTGGAAATCGTAGAACTATCCATTGTTAAAGTCCCACCGGTGATATAAAGCCCACCACCCCCAAAAGCTGTGGTAGTTGCCTGATTGCTATCAACAGTAACGTTGCTTAAATCATTTGTAGAGTTCGTTGACGAAATCGCTCCTCCAATAAGACCAGTATTATGGCTAAAAATCGTCCCTGTAGCCGTCAACGAACCATTTCCACTAAGAAGGACTGCTCCCCCATTCCCTGTGTTGTAACAGTTTTGCAGAGTGCTCCCCGAATTTAGTGTAAGGCTCCCCCCTGAATCTACGGAAATCCCACCACCAGTAGTTCCGCCATCTAGCACAATGTTTCCTAATTCCAACGTGCCATCCACCGTAAAATGCCTTTGATTGGCTGTGGTTGAGGATAAAGTAAATGGTCCCCCATCACTGGAAAGGTTGATGGTAAGCCCCGCTGGAATCACAATGCTCCCCGTAAACGCAATATTCCCACCGATGGTATATGTCCCGCTCGCCTGGCAAGCCGTCTGCAACCCTGAAAACGTCGTAATATCCGCCATAATTTTCGCCCTCCCCTTGACAAATTCTTTAAAATATATGAGAGGAGAGGAGAGGAGAGGAGAGGAGATACCAAAAGTGCGTCCTTTTGTCAAATTTTATGCTCGAAAATAAATCCTTGATGGGAAGTGGGCTTGCTTATCCACCTTCCAAATACCGAAGGGAAACTAGCAAAAACTTCCATTATATGGTACAATGAAGCTAAAAGGCTTGAAGGAGGCGGCGACATGCAGAAGGTTCAGGGAAAGTTTGCCGATGCCATCGTTTACACGGATGCGTTGGATGAAAAAGTGACGGGACAGATTATGGATTTGCTGGCGGAGGACGTTTCCAAGGGGGAAAAAATCCGTATCATGCCCGATGTCCATTCCGGAAAGGGCTGCGTCATCGGGCTGACCATGACCCTCAGCGATAAGGTCATCCCGAATTTGGTGGGGGTTGACATCGGTTGCGGGATTTCCGGGATACGGCTCCCCCTCGAGGCGATTGATTTTGAACAGTTGGAGTCCATCATCACAAAGGGAGTCCCGGCTGGCTTTGCCATTCGCCATCACGTTCACAAGGGCGTCGATGAACAGGCCGTTCAAATGTTGGATAGGCTAAGGTTTCAGCACTTCGACCAAAAGAAAGCCCTTTTATCATTAGGCAGCCTCGGTGGCGGGAATCATTTCATCGAGGTGGGGCGGGACATGGGCGGCCATCTGTGGCTGTTTATCCATAGCGGTTCCCGGGGGATTGGCAATCAGGTGGCGCAGCATTACCAGAAGCTTGCCATCGCCCAGCAAAAGGAGCGTCGCAAGGGTGCTTATGACGAAATCGAAGCTCAAATCCAGCAGTTGAAGGCTGAGGGGCGGCATGAGGAAATCAAGGCATTTTTGAAGGCGGGGCGGGAAGCGGCTCCTGTGCTAAACCCGGACTTGGCTTATTTGGAAGGTTCCTTGAAGGATGACTATTTACACGATGCGGGGCTGATGCAGCGGTATGCCCTATTGAACAGGCAGACGATGATACAGGTCATCGTTGAGGGGCTGGGCCTTGATTTCGACCCGTCCGACATCATCAGCGTCCATCACAATTACATTGATTTAGAAGCAGGGATGGTCCGCAAAGGGGCGATTTCCGCACAGGCAGGGGAAGCGGTTTTCATCCCCATGAACATGCGGGACGGGATGATTGTGGGCCGTGGCAAGGGAAATCCCGACTGGAATTTTTCCGCCCCTCATGGAGCCGGCCGCACCATGTCCAGGATCCAAGCAAAGAAAACCGTGTCCATGGAAGCCTTCCAAGAAAGCATGTCCCACATCTGGACCCGCTCCGTCGTGCCATCCACTCTTGATGAAGCACCCATGGCCTATAAGCCGATGGAGGAAATCCTCGGTCATATCGGGGATACGGTTGAGGTGTTGGAAGTGGTGAAGCCGCTTTATAATTTCAAGGCGAGATAAAAAATGAAACTAGCCACCGCAAGGAAAGCACTTGCGGTGGCTAGTTTCTTATGTGATATTACTCCAGCAATTCTCCCGCTAAATAAGAGTGGTAAATATAACTGGGGTTTTCGTAAAACGTAGACGCATTGAAATCTGAAATTTCATCGCTGATGAAGGAAGTAAAGACTTCAATCATGACACCAACCGTCTCTTTGCTGTCGTCTGTTTTTAACACGTCGAGAATTAAATCACGGTAAACCCCTCCAATAGAAGTCTCTGTAGGTACTTCATACTCGCAATCTCCGACAGAATCGAAGTTACCCATAGAAATCCCATAGTCTGCAATGATTTCATCCCCTACTTCATCGAAACTCAGGCAATGGTTGACATCTGCAAACTCCAGTTGATGTGAAAGCCCCTCCTTGCCTAAAGACTTGACTACATCCGAGTTGCGGTTTTTGGTTTTTCTCCCTACAAACTCGATGATGGAGCAGACATAATACAGGTTATCAATTTCTTCATCACTCCATGTTTTCACACTTGCTCACTCCTTAAAAATTTTAAGTTCCGCAAAGCCTTCACCGTGTTAAAACAAATCTGGTGTGTCGGGTAACGGAATTTGGCCAAGACGAAAAAGGCTTCCCGGCTTATTTTTCCATTGATATAATCTTTGGCGTAATCCCAAATTTGGTCATCCGCCATAGGCCCTTCTACCACATCATAATCATGGATTTTTCCCAAACGGCACTCTGCAATAAAGTCCAACCAACTGTCATCCATTCTATCAAACTTCAAAATTTTCAAGTCATCGCTAGGTGTAAATTCATAATAGTTTAAAGTCGGGGAGGGCTTTCTTTTTTTTGCCCACCTAACCGCCTGTTTCTTATTTTGAGTACAGTAAAATCCCCATGAAAAATCCCTGGTGTATTCTGTCACTATGATAAGTGGATTTTTAACTTCTTCGCCACTGGCATGTATGATTTCCACGATAACCCCGCCTTTCATCTTTGCCTTTATCATACCATTTTTCCATAAACAAAGCCACCGCAAACCATTTGCGGTGGCTGATTTTTTAACCGATGGTAATCTCGTGGCTTCCTTCTTGTAACTCGAATGGCCCAGCCGTATAATTGGCTCGTCTGTTCCCGAAGAAATCTTCATCTAAGGCAAGGTCGCTTCCATCTGGACCCTCGTAACGCATTTCCGCCTGGTAGCTCACGTTCAAAGCATCGGAGGTGATGGGTTTGCAGTATACCCCATTCAAAAGGTTTGCGTCCTTGATTTGGATTTGGACCTTGCCATCCTGGATTTTCACATCCATGGTGGAATCCTCGAATACCACCGCCCCTTCTTCCTTGATGTAAGGGCTTGCCCCGTTGAGGTAAAGATTATTGGCGATGTAGACCGGCAACTTTTGGGTGAATACTGGGACACTTTCGTCCTTGGAATCGCCCGGTGCGGGATAGCTGTCATATTGGGAGAGCCCGGCAGGGGTTTTCATGAAGGTCGCGTTTCCTGGGACACCATCCATTAGAACGGCACCGCTCCAGAAACTGGCCAACCCGGTTTCATCCCCATCCTCGGGATTACGAAGGAAAATATTGTTATAGTAACGGTTGTCGCCACCTAAAATATTGGCAACCCCATAGACTGCCGTTTCATGTGGGAAGTGGTAAGGCGTATAACGTTCCGGCTCCACGCAGGCGGCAATTTTCCCGAGGAACAGGTTGTGGACAAATGCCCCTCCGGTGGACATGTCCTTGATGTTCCACTTGGATAAGAACAGGTTATGCTCCAGCAAGTAAGGTCCATGGCAGACCTCCGCCATAAAGTCCTCTGCGGTGTTGTCATAAAACACGTTGCTGGAAATATGGGTGCCCTGTGCCTGCCAGTCCAGCCATAAGCCCCGGTACGCATCGTGGATGGTGTTTCCTTTAATGAGGGTGTCGATGGCAGCATGGAATTTAATCCCGCCGACTTCCGCCCCGTGCCACTGGCGCTTATAATGCATCCGGTAGATGTGGTTGTTCTCGATGGTGCAAAAAGCAGAGCCGAGATGCCCGACGATGCCTGCCTGCTCGCAGTCCCGAATCACGTTGTTGCGGACGATATGCCCACCGACTTTATCCTTGCTCCAGCCCGCATGGTGCAGGGACCTGAAAATCACTTCCCGCTCCCGCTGGGTCCCACCTTTGACACCGGTTCGTGTCCATTCGTTATGCCCCGTGCTGATTTCCTTCCCTAAGGAAATAGCCGTATTCTTGGAATCACTGATGATGTTGTCCTCGATAATCCAGCCCTTGCTCCAGTGGGGGCCAATCAATCCGCCTTGGAATGCCGTCGGTGGCGCCCATTGGGTTGCCGCTTGTTTTAAATGAAAGCCGCGGACCGTAATGTAGCCCCGCCCCGTCAGTTCAGGCCAGAATACAAATTGGCGCACGTTTATCTCCACGTTTCCAATACGCGGGTCAGCAGCATGAAAATTCGCCCAGATGGTGGTGGTTTCCTCGCCCACTTCGCTGAACCATGTGTAAAGGGAGCCCTCTTGGTCGCAGGAATTTTCCGTCACCTGAGGATTTGTTACCCCTTCCATGCTTTGCGCTTCGTACATGGACTTTCCATCCAAATATACCTCGCCCGTGTGGAACGTGTCCTCATTTTTGAAGAACCAGTCGCCGGCAATGACTTCCTGATAAGGGTTATGCCCATTGAAAATGCGATTTGGGACGGTAGTTTTCCACGTGGTGCCCGCCACCAATTCCCAATCGGTGACGACTTCCGCTCCCGAGATGGCGACTTTTTCCCCAGGTGCCGCCACGTATGTGATGCGGGCATGCTCTGTCCCTCCGTTTTTCGGATTGACCCATTCACGGTACACACCTTCGTGGACGGTGATGGTATCCCCCGGAAGCGCCAGGTCGGCCGCTTTTTGGATGGTAAGGAACGGTTGCTCTAAAGTGCCGGGAAACGTGTCGCTCCCGGATTTGCTAATGTGATAATTCATGGACTCTCCTCCTACTAAAAAGTGCAGCAAGCCCGCTTACGGAAGGCTGAAAGGTGTACCCGGAATGGAATCGAAACTGGGTGCTTTCCCCAGAGGCGATTTCATGCAGGGTCGCTTTTCAGCCTGAAGTGGCTTGTGGAACTAGATTGAGTGATAAGACGGTAGGCAAAGACCGCCCACCGTCTGTAAACTAATTCAATCTTACTATAAACAGCACTATTCTATAAGCGATTTCAAAATGTGTATAGTGGATTTTACTTACTCATGCCACCCGCACCGACAATATTTATTTCCTGACATAAAAAATGATATTTCAGCCAAAATTTAAGCCACGCCTATGCCAGTTTTGAACTCACCTCAACCCCCGAAAACCCTGCAAAACGCTCCACATCTGCGACGGTATCATGCTTGACAAATAGGTTCTTCCCTAAATCCAGGGATTCGATGGCGTGCATATCAGAAGCATTCAGTGCAAAGTCGAAGATATTGAAATTTTCTTCCATGCGGGAAATATTTACGGTTTTCGGAATGGAAACGATGCCTTTTTGAAGGTAAAAACGCAGGGCCACCTGCCCGATGGACTTGCCATAATTAGCACCGATTCCCTGAAGGGTTTGATTGGTGAAGAAATCGTTTTGCCCTTCCGCAAAGGGTGCCCACCCTTCTAATTGCACCCCGTACTTTTCGTGGACAGGCAGCGCATGGGCCTGTTGCTGGAATACATGGGTTTCAATTTGGTTGACAGCCGGTGTCACCTCATTGAACATAATGAGGTCCACTAACCGGTCAGGGTAGAAATTGCTGACCCCGATTGCCCGGATTTTTCCTGCTTTATAGGCTTCCTCTAGGGCGCGGTATGCCCCATAAGTATCGCCAAACGGCTGATGCAATAGCATTAAGTCAATATAATCCATTTGAAGTTTGGCAAGGGAATCTTCTATGGATTTTTTCGCCTTCTCATAACCGAAGTTAGAAGACCAGATTTTAGTGGTAATGAAAAATTCCTCACGGTCAATCCCGCTTTCCTTAATAGCAGCGCCGACACCTTCCTCATTGCCATAGCTTTGTGCCGTATCAATGAGTCGGTACCCCACTTCGATAGCTTGTTTGACTAATCGTTTCGTTTCAGCGGACGGGATTTGAAAGACCCCATAACCGAGCATGGGCATTTTGACCCCGTTGTTCAATGTTGTGTAATTCATGCTGTTTCCTCCAATAACTTCCTCAACACAATGGTACGCATTTCTGCTGTCCCGGACTTTTGCTGGATTTTTATGACATTCGAGCCCTTCTCAAACAAAATCGGCTCTGCTAAGGCACTCTTCAACCACCCACCTGTGCGGTAAGTTGCCATTACCTGATGTTCGTTAATGGTGTGAAGTTGCTGTGCCAGTTCGCCTGCTGCGTGGTGCTCGACTTCCATTTCGTAGGCTCCCGCTTCTGGCACGTCAATGGTGAAGGTGACGGCATCGTCCTCGGAGTTGAACCCTTCGAGGGCTTCGTTCCATGTCTGGCAGACTGCCCCTTCGTACACCGGGTTATTTCGGACGATGAAGTATTCCAGCGCCTCCCCTTTTCCTGATGGCTCCACGAATTTTACGGTGTAGGTTTTGACGGCACCGTTATAGGTACAGGTTACCGTGGCTGCCCCGAATGGGTCCGTCGCCTGTTTGATGTCAACTGAAACGCCCGGGTTATCCACTGTTGCGGTGATTTGGGTGAGCTTCTCCGCCCCTTTCGGAAGTTCCACGCTCAATTCGTAAGCCCCAAATTCCATGACCCCGTTTTCGATGGTGGATGGCACCGGGTGCTCTGGCATGACGAGTTCCTGACCATCGGCGAATAGGCGGACGGTTGGCGGGACTGGCCTTTCGAGTTCATGCCCGACGGATTCAAAGCCTAGCCCCATCAAGTCAAATAAAGCCCCTGGACCGCCTTCGGCTACTAAAAATATGGCGTGTTTTTTGCTAAGTACAGCGACTTCTTTGGAAATGTCCACTGAGAATTTAGCCACATCCGATGGGGTATGGGCCCCGATTTCCAAGCGACCGATTTTCTTCCCATTCCAAGGGGCGGTTTCCCATGGGCCATCCAACCAGATGTCCACTGCAAACGCTTTGGACCTTTGGGGTTTTAGCCATAAGGAAAGGGAAGTCTTGTCATCGGCAAGCCTGAAATCGAAGTGCTGGTAGCCAATGCGGTCACCGTTTTGGATATCCGTCAAAGGCATGTGGTTATCCCAAATATCAAAGTTATCTTGCAAGGAATCCGTCCTCGACATATAGGAAGCAATCCCTGCTGAGTAGTATTCAAACAGTGGAAGGCCAAAAGCATTAAACCCTTCGGAAGTGACTTGTGCCCCTGTGTATTCCCCTGCGTCTGATTTCGCTGTCCAGATTTCGTTTTCGGCATAGGGGTCGTAGGCGCGGATGACGACCTGGCCACCATCAGCTACGGACTGCTCATCCCATGAAATGGTAACCGGCGCTACCATCGGTTGGCGGGAGAACCCGAATCCGCGGGGCGGGCGGTGATAAAACACGTACCATTGCCCATCGACGTATTCAAGGCCACCGTGGGTGTTGTGCCAGGTGTTGCCCGTTTCTAAAGCAGACCCATCAGCGTTGGGTACTGGCCCACGGGAATCCACTAAGACGCCGCCTGCTTTCCAAGGCCCGAGGGGGCTGTCCCCAAAACCATAGCGAAGGGACGAGTTGGTGCTTTCAATGCCATAATCCGGCCCGGAGTAACCGCTGAACACCAGGACATATTTGTTGCCTACCTTGCGTATACTGCTGGCTTCAAAAAAGTTGAACCGGGTGCGGTCGTTGTCATCCATCAAGTGTGGGTATGGGATGCCTTCTGGGTCCCTTAGGTTGCCATAGCTATGGCTGGACGGGATGAAATGCTCGATGATTTCTGTTCCCGGACGGACCGACCACATGGTGTTTTGGTCCAGCTGGGCGGCAAAGGAATTTTGGAAGCCGTAGTAGACATAGGCACGGAACCCGATTTCATAATCCGGGTCTGTCGGGTCGTCAATCTGCTCCACATACACGCTCGGGTCAAAGCCGATAAAGCTTCCCGGCAATGTATTTTCCCCGGATTCATCCAGGTTAAGCGGGGTGAACGGCCCAACTGGTGTCGGTCCTGAACAGACTAAGGCCTCCCGACCTGGGCCACGGCTGTGGGGGTAAAGGAAGTATTCCTTGGAACCGTCACGGCGCTTGACTTCCACTAAGTCCGGGGCATACATAATGTCCCATAAGCCATTAGGCGCTTGATAAGAAAACACCGGCCCCTCATCCCGCCAATCGGTCAAATCTTCCGTCGGTGCCGACCAAATACGGATGTCTGGCCCGCAGTAGCTATCCCGCCGGATATCATGGGAACCTACAACATAAAGCCGCTTTTTCCCCGGGCGATTAGGGTCATCAAACACACGGGCCTCCCCGTCTGGCATTCTCTCCCACAAAGGCAAGTATGGATTTGCATATTTCATATTTTCTCTCTCCTATCTCATCAAAAGGTGCAGCAAGCCCGTTACGGAGAGGAAAAATTTGTGCCTGGAGAGTCGTCGAAGCTGGGTGGGTTCCCCAGAATCGGCGACTCGGAAGGTCAAGTTTTTCCTCGCAGTGGCTTGCGGAACTAGATTAACCCAAAAGGTGGAGCAAGCCCAGCCTTTCAAGTTGACCACACAACCAATCAAAACATCACGCTTTCTACACCTGTTTCCATTCAAGTATAGCACTTATAAATCACTTTTTCAACCAATTTGAGGAAATTTTCGATTTATCTTTACACGAACAGCTAGTAGTTGTATAATTAATACATACAACTTTGAGGGTAGGTTTGAGAGATGGAGAGAAACGACGTGCCGAAGTACCAGTCCATTGCGCAGTGGATTAAAAAAGAAATCAAAGCCAACAATTTTAAGGTCGGGGAAAAACTCATCAGCGAGCATCAGATTTGCGACCGTTTTTCCGTTAGCAGGCAGACGGCCCGCCAAGCGGTGTCCGTCCTTGAGGACGAGGGTTTGGTGACCCGAAAAAGGGGGAGCGGAACTTATATCAACCCGGTTATCCCAGCCAAGAAAACAGCCACGAAAAACATCGGGCTGATTACGACTTATTTGGACGACTATATTTTCCCCCTGATTATTTCCGGTGTGGAGAAGGTGCTGTCGGATAACCAGTACCACATGACCCTGCGGCTGACCCGCAACAAGGTCCGCAACGAGCGGGCGCAGCTGAAATCCTTGCTGGATTCCGACATTGACGGGCTTATTGTGGAAGGGACCAAAACCGCTTTGCCCAACCCGAACCTGGATGTTTACCAGGAATTTTTCGACAGGGGAATCCCTGTGATGTTCATCAATGCCTATTATGGGGAGCTTGATTGCAACTATGTGGTCAGCGGTGACGCCCAAGGGGCACGGCTAGCAACCCGGCGGCTGATCGATGCTGGCCATTCCAAAATAGCGGGTATATTTAAGCATGATGACCAACAGGGAAATTTTAGGTATAAGGGCTTTATGGAGGAGATGTACCAGCAGGGGCTGGAGATTGACGAGCAGGCGGTAATCTGGTATTCCACGGAGAGCCATAAGGAGTTGTTTTCCCCGCAGCAACTGCCGCTTCTTTTGCAAAAGCTGAAAAACTGTACGGCGGTGATATGCTACAACGACCAGATTGCCATGAAGCTGATTCAGCTGTTCAACCCCACGGACTTGAAAATCCCACAGGATCTAGCTTTGGTGAGCTTTGACAACTCCAGCCTATGCGATATTTCCACGGTCCCCTTAACCAGCGTGACCCATCCCGGGACGACCCTTGGGGAGACTGCCGCCCACTCGATATTGACCATGATCGAGAACCCCCATTACAAGATTCAGCAGGTCATTGAACCTGAGTTGGTAGAAAGGGCATCAGTTGCTGCACGATAAACTCTAAAAACCACTTGTCAGGGGGAGGGCAGATGTTTTTTTATTAAGGGCGCCTCTAATAACTCCAATTCACCCATCTTAGCGGTCTTTTTCCGCCATTCCTTATAGCCCACCAAAGGAGGATACCTTCCTACGGAAGGGCGGGGACCCTGCCAGCAAAAATGCCATGGATCTCCTCTTCACTGCAATGCTCTTAAGGGCACGGCAGATTTATGAACGGAAAAATTTAGCAATTGATTAGAAAGCGATTCCTGATCTATAATCTAAGGAGACATAACCTTGGAGGCGAGACCATGGAGCGAATCCATTAACTATCTACATCAAATA